>Ga0073934_10000831_pt1 | contig 81663 bp, 79 predicted proteins | sample LarsenN4metaG_FD_76834 | JGI IMG/M metagenome (GOLD analysis project Ga0073934, IMG submission 76834) | Hot spring sediment bacterial and archeal communities from British Columbia, Canada, to study Microbial Dark Matter (Phase II) - Larsen... ...
ATCCCGAGCAACGCCTGTGCGTCAGAACCTGAGGGAAGAGCCCAGTGCGTTAACTGCGCACGCTGGGATCTGTGGAGGGGGTGCTCAGCAATGGGCATTCCTACTCCGACTTTGAATTTCGAAACGACCGCTCCACGTGTCGCACCACTTGCGCCGCGGCGGCACCTCAGAGCGTAAACAACTGTGCGCGGCGATTCGCCGGATGTCTCGCCTGCTATCAGCGAGGCTAACTGAATCGCGGTGCTCCGGGCGTGGGCGACGCGGCGTCGACCGGCCTCGATTCGCGGCGCTTTAGTCGGCCTAGAGCGTCGCGCGGTCGCGCATGAACTGCGAGACGATCCACTTCTCGCCGTGCGCCGGCGGCCGGCCGGCGTGCAGCGTACGGACGTCGGCGCTACCGTCCGGCAAGGCGTTGACGAAATAGAGCCCGTCGCCGCGGCGCCCCTTGTGGCTGACGCCGACGCGCGGGAAGTCCGTCGTGCCGCCGGCATAGTCGTCGTTCAAGTAGACGAGAAAAGTGACGACGCGCTGACCCTTCGACGCGATCTCCCGATCGTAATCGGGGACATTCGGATCCACGAAGTCGTAGTGCTCCGTGATCTCCTCGCCCGGCGCGTAGTGCAGCACCGCAAGCGGCTCGAGCTGCCGGAATGCGATGCCGGCGCACGCCGCCATGCGCGCCTGCACGAGCGCGCCCACCACGTCGAGGTCGAGCAGATTGAACGTCGCCGCCGTGTTCGTGCGCGTCTCGCTGACCGTGGTTCGCTTGTTCATCGCCTCGTAGACCTGGGCACGAACGAGCCGCCCGCGCGACCGCTCGATGAGCCAGCGGCAAACACGGTCGTCCAAAAAATCGGGGATCAGCTTGACGAGCGGATCCGCGCTGAGCGGTGTGCCGGGGGCGGGTGCCCGCCATGCGGCGAGATCGATAGTGCTGCGCAGGCGCCGCCAATCGGCCGGATCGCGCCGGCCGGGGTCTCCCGGCTCCGCGCCGAGCAACTCGAGCTGCGCTTGGGCCGCAGGCCAACCTCGCTCGGCGGCCAGCGCCAGCGCGTCGAGGGCGTCGGGAAATCCGTGACGCGGGCTGCCCCCGACGGCGTACAGCACGGCCAGGACGGCCGCAGCCTCGGCGCCGCCGAGTGTCGCCGCGTCCGCAACGAAGCGCGCGCCGTCGTTCGGCAGCAGCGGCGCGCGATCGCCGACGAGCAACCGTTTGCCGAGCTGCGTCAGCGCTTCGACGTCCCTGCGGCGGGCCGCCGCGGCCAGGTGATTCACGGCTTCGGCGTGCTTGCCGGCCGCATCGCACCGCTCGGCCTGCGCGACGGCGCTCGAGAGTCCCGCGTCCGCGACCGGCGAATTCGCCTCGTTCATCGATAACTCCCGGGCCGCAGCGTAGCCCCTACGCCGCGGCGGGGGCAAACGGGCGGAAACACCTGCCGCCCGGAGCGACGGCGCGCCGCATTCGCCGGCAATTCTTCGGCCGACCTCGCGCGGCGTCGCCGGCTAGGTCCGCTGCTCGGCGACGGTCTCGCGGTGCCCGAGCGGCGGCGCGTCCCCGGCTTCGATGCCCTGCTCGCGCCGATGGAAGACTCGGCCGACGTAGACGCCCGACGCCACCCACGCAGCCGCGAGCGCCGCGCCGATCAGGGACATCGCCGAGAACGCGAGCCCGACGCCGTCGCTCAAGAAAGCGAAGATCGCGCCCCACCATGCGTCGCCGCCTCGGTAGACGACGACGTCGACGACGGGCTTCGTCTTGAAGCGCGTTTCGCGATCGACGCTCGTGAACAGCATTTCGCGCGCGGGCCGCGTGAGCCCGTATTCGCCGGCACGGCGGGCGATGTCGACGGAGAGCAGCACGGACAAGATCGGCGCCATGGCGAGGATCAAGAACCCGAGCGCGCAAAAGACGGGAAGCAGAGCGAGCGTTGTCGGCATGCCGAGCCGCTTCACGATGCGGTTCGTCACGAACAGCCCGAGACCGAACGTCAAGATGTTCACGACGGCGTCGCGCAAGGCGAGGATCGTCGTGCGCTGCTCGCGCTCCTCGTAGATGCGCAAAAGCTCGGCCGTCTCGAAGTAGATGAAACCTTGTATGGCCGTATAGAGCAGGATGAACAGGCCGATCATGAGCAGATACGGGTTCGTCACGAACCCGTGGAACCCTTGCCACCACTTGCCGCCCATGCGCGCGGCTGCGAGGTCGGCCTGAACGCTCTCGTTGCGTAGGTCCACGACCTTGAGCCGCTGCAGGTACAGCACGAGCGGAATCACGACGATGAGGATTCCGGCGGCGAGCAACATCAGGTTCTCGTTGCCGACGTCGGTGGCAATGACGGCCACGACGAGCGGTCCCGCGGCGGCACCGGCGCTGGCGCCGGCCGCGATGAACGGGAACAAGCGCTTCGACTGCTCCATGCTGAACGTGTCGGCCATGAAGCTCCAGAACACCGAGAGATGAAACAAGCTGAACAGGCTCACCCAGACGTAAAAGCTCTTGTCGAGCAGCACGGCGTTGTCGACGAACTCGGCGCCGACGTAGAAGAGGGCGAACGTCACGGCGTAGAAGCCGTATATGGCCGGCACGAGCAAGCGGAAGCGAATGCGCGAGCACACGTACCCGTAGAGCATGACGAGCGCGGCGCTCAGGAAGAACTGGATCGTCCAGAGTTGCGAGATCTCCCCGTCGGTCCAATCGCTCGCCATCGAGTCGCGCACGGGCCGCAGGAAGTAGTAGGCCGCCATGACGGTGAACACGGTCGTGAACGACATCGTGACGGCGCGCGTTTCGTTCGCTTCGATCAGCGTGGTCGCGCGGCGCATCTTCGGCGACCGCAAGATGAGGCCGACGGCGCAAGCGCCGACCATCAAGCCCCAGAGCGACGGGTCGCCGAAGTCGAACAGCTCGCCGAGCGTTGCGCCGCGCTGCAAGCCCAGCAGCTTGTTGACGAGGTAGGCGGCGATGCCGGCCCAGCAGGCCAGCTTGATCGGATCGATCGCGCGGCTCGTTGTTGTGCTCATCGGCCGAGAATACCCTTGCAACGCGGCGGCTGGAACGCCGGCCAACCGGTCCTGTGTCTCGGTTTTTCCTAAGCGCGAGTGCTAGATTGCGAGCCGGTTACGGAGTCTCGAGGATCCGGCGATGGCATCGAAGCCTGCAATCTTGGGCGTCCTGGCCGTGCTACTCGCGAGCTGCGGCGGCAGCGAGCCGGCCGAGCGCGCGAGCGAGCCGCGCGAGCCCGCGGAGCGGCGCGAGAGCGCGTTCGATCCCCTGACGAGCACGATCGACCGCGCGCAAGGCGTGCAACAAACGCTCGACGAGCAAGCGGCCGAGCAGCGCCGGCGGATCGAGGCGGCCGAGCGCTGACTAAGCGGCCGCGTCGGCGCCGCGCTAGCGGTAGCCGAGCAAGTACTTCAAGCCGAGAAACGCCGGCAACGGGGCCGTGATGACGTGAGTCGGGATTGCGGCGAGGTAGGGCCGATAGCGGCCTTTGTTCTCGAAGCGTGCGCGAAACGCCGATTGGCGCAGCGGCTCGATGAGCCGCGGCACGATGCCTCCCGCGACGTAAACGCCGCCGCGGGCGCCGGTCGTCACGGCGAGATTGGCGGCCACGGTGCCGAGCATCGCGAAGAACATGCCGAGTGTCTTGCGCGCGAGCGGCTCGCCCTGCTTCGCGAGATTCGAGACGTCCTGGGGCGTGACCGTGGGCTGGCCGCGCCCCGCTATCTCGGCGAGCGCGACATAGAGATTCACGAGCCCGGGCCCCGACAGCACGCGCTCGGCCGAGCAATGGCCGTCGAATCGCTCGCGCAAGCACGCGATGACTTCGTCCTCCTCGGGCGTCGTGCCCGGCATCGCGACGTGCCCGCCTTCGCCCGTCATCGCGGTCCAGCCGTCGGCCGCGGGCACGAGCGCCGATACGCCGAGACCGGACCCGGGGCCGAGCGCCGCCAGCGTCGCGCGCGGCACGCTTTCGCCGCCGCCGATCTTCACGACGTCGGCCGGCGTCAAGAGCGGCAATGACCAGGCGATCGCGGCAAAGTCGTTGACGACGTGGAGCCGTTTCAGGCGGAGCGCTTCCTTGAGCTCGCGCTGCGAGAAGCGCCAGCCGATGTTCGTCATCTCCACTTCGTCGCCCGTGATCGGCGCCGCGACGGCCAACACGGCGCGCGTCGGTTGGTCGCTCGCGCGGCGGTGATCGAGATACACGCGTAGAACGCCCGCGAGCCCCGTGAAGTCGACGTTGTCGAAGATTTCGGGCGCGAGCTCCTGGCCCTTGTCGTCGACGAGCGCGCAGCGTGTGGTCGTCGCGCCGATGTCGGCCATCAGGTCCATCGGCTCGAGCCTCAGGCGTTCAGATCCGGAATCCGGGCACTCTCGAGCTGAGTGATCATGTCCTTCAGCATCAGCTTGCGCTTCTTGAGCCTCTTCAGCATCAGCTGATCTACGTGCGGATCGGTGACGAGGCGGGAGATGACCTGGTCGAGGTCCCGATGTTCCACGCGCAATTGCTTGAGCCGCTCCACGTTCCTGAAGGTCTCGGTTTCTATCTTGTCGGTCACGACTGCTTACGGATGGGTGCCAACCAATCCTGCCGCTGATCGCCGAACGCCAGGAAGTGCGGGTTCAACAAGTCGTCCTTGGAGTTGTACCGCAACGGTCGACCGGCCAGATCGATCATACGCCCGCCCGCACTTTCCAGGATAGCCTGGGCGGCGGCCGTGTCCCATTCGGACGTCGGCCCGAGCCGGGGATAGAGGTCGGCGGCGCCTTCGGCGACGAGGCAAATTTTCAGCGAGCTGCCCATGTCGGTGATCTCGTACGGCGGCAGGCGCTCGAGATACGCGGCGAGCTCCGGCGAGGGATGGCTGCGGCTGCCGACCACGCGCCCGGCGTTGCGGCGCGGCGGACCGCAATCGGCCTCGCCGGCGCGGCGCCGTCCGAGCGCCAGGCGCCGAGCGACACGGCGCCCGAGTACATGCGCGCGAGCACGGGAGCGTAGACCGCGCCGAGGACGGCGCGATGCTCGTCGACGAGCGCGATGTTCACCGTGAACTCGCCGTTGCGCTTCACGAACTCCTTCGTGCCGTCGAGCGGATCGACGAGCCAATACCGCGTCCAGCGGCTGCGAGTTGCGTAGTCCGCCGCGGCCGCTTCCTCGGACAGGATCGGCAACGCGGCGTCGAGCTTCGCGAGCGCGCTCGAGATGATACGGTGCGCCGCGCGATCCGCCTCGGTCAGCGGCGAGTGGTCGCTCTTGCGCTCGACCGCAAAATCGTCGCGGCCATAGACCGCAAGAATCGCGCGCCCGGCCTCGCGCGCGATCTCGCAGACGGCATCGAGCAGACGAGAATCGGCGGAGGCGGTCATGAATCGTCTTGTATCATAGCGGCATGACGCCGGCACGAACCTCGATAGTCGACTGGGACGCCATCGACACCGTGCTCCTCGACATGGACGGCACGCTGCTCGATCTGGCCTTCGACACGTTCTTCTGGCGCAGCCTCGTGCCGCAGCGGTATGCGCATTTGCACGGCATGACCGTCGCGGCGGCGCAGGAGCTATTGGCTCCTCGGTTCGATGCGAAAGCCGGCACGCTCGAGTGGTACTGCCTCGATCACTGGGCCCGCGATCTCGGCATGGATCTGAAAGCGTTGAAACGCGAGCACGCCGCGCAGATTCGCTTTCTCCCCGGCGCACGGGATTTTTTGGCTCGCGTGCGCGCGCGCGGCAAACGCACCGTCGTCGTGACGAACGCTCACCGCGATACGTTCGAGGTGAAGGCCGCGCGCACCGGCATCGATCGGCTCGTCGATTCGGTGCATTGCTCGCACGACTTCGCGGCGCCGAAGGAAACAGAAGCGTTCTGGCGTGCGCTGACCGCGCGCGAGCCGTTCGACGTCGAGCGCACGCTGCTGGTCGAGGACAGCCTCACGGTGCTCAAAGCGGCGCGCGAGTACGGCGTGCGCCACACCGTCGCGATTCGCCGGCCCGATTCGCAGCTGCCGCCGCGCGCGATCTCGGGCTACGCGTCCGTCGACGGAGTGTTCGAGCTCGTCTGAAAACGGAGATTGGGCGAAGCGCGAGCTAGGAGCGGCGCGAGCCGCGCGGCGGCCGCCGGCGCGGAGGCCCGCCGCGGCGTTGCCTCCCCTCGCCGCCGTGATGCGGCCGATGACGGCGCGGCTCGCTCGGCTGCGCGCTGACGAGCGCATTGTGGTCGAACGCCGCGACGGGGATCTTGCGCCCGATGAACGCTTCGATATCGGGCAGCGAGATCGCGTACGTCTCGCAGCCGAAGCTGATGGCGTCCCCGGCCGCGCCGGCGCGCGCCGTGCGCCCGATTCGGTGCACGTAGTCCTCGGGATCTTGCGGCAGGTCGTAGTTGAACACGTGGCTCACGCCCGGCACGTGCAGCCCGCGCGACGCCACGTCCGTGCCGATCAGCACCGCGAGCTCGCCGGCTTGAAAGTCGCGCAGCATTCTGAGCCGCTTGCGCTGCGGCACGTCGCCGGACAAGGCTTCGGCTTTGATGCCGTTCGCCACGAGCGCGTCTCGCAACCGGTCGGCTTCGCGGCGCGTATTCACGAAGATCATCGTGCGGCTCGGATCGCGATCGCGCAGCAGCGTGAGCAGCAGCGGCAGCTTTTCCTCCATCGCGGGGAAGTAGATGCTCTGCGTCACGCGATCGACGGTCATCTTGTCGGGCTCGATGCGGACGAGCTCCGGGTCGTTCATGTGCTCGTAGGCGAGCTCGAGCACGCGATACGACAGCGTGGCGGAGAACAGCATGTTCAAGCGCCGATGGTGCTCGGGCAGGCGGCGCAGCACGTAGCGAATGTCCTTGATGAAGCCGAGATCGAACATTCGATCGGCCTCGTCGAGCACGAGGACCTGCACGCCGCGCAGACCGAAAACGCGCTGCTTGTAGAAGTCGATGAGCCGCCCCGGGGTGCCGATCAGAATGTCGACGCCGGCGGCCAGCGTGTCGCGTTGCTTGTCGTAATCCGTGCCGCCGAACGCGAGCCCGAGCTTGAACGGCAAATGCTTGCCGAGCAGGGTCGCGTCCGCGTGCACTTGCACGGCCAGCTCGCGCGTCGGCGCCATGATCAGCGCGCGCGGGGCCGGCGGGCCCGGGTCCGTCGAGAGCGGCGCCGTGTGCTCGAGCCGGTGAAACAGCGCGACCAAGAACGCGGCCGTCTTTCCGGTTCCGGTCTGCGCCTGGCCCGCGACGTCTTGGCCTTCCAGGGCCAGCGGCAGAGTCTTGCTCTGGATCGGCGTGCACTGAACGAACCCCGCTTCTGCGATTCCCTTCTGTAAACCTTCCGATAAAGGGAGGTCGGCGAAGCGTAGATCGGTAAGATGATGGGTCGGAGTGGGGGGTTCGATATCGGACCTCGATACTTGCAAATTCGGTTCTCGGCAGTTAAAAATACCGGCACGCCCTCCTAAATACCCACGTATTCCTGCGAGCCTCGAGGGGAGCACCTGCCGTAAATTGTGCCTGACCCGCTAGGCGGCGTCACTTTCGGCATGGCTCACTTGGGTGTTATCGGCAGTCGCCTTTCCTCCCGAAGGCGTTGGGGCGGCCCAGAAATCAGAGGATTCAACGAACGTGAGTGGTGAGATCGTCCATACGACCGACGCGGCTTTCGAGCAAGACGTGGTGCAATCCGGCAAGCCGGTTCTGCTCGACTTCTGGGCCGAATGGTGCGGTCCTTGCAAGATGATCGCACCGATTCTCGACACGATCGCCACCGAATACAAAGACAAGCTGCGTGTCGTCAAGCTCAACATCGACGAAAACCCGAAAACCCCACCCAAATTCAACATCCGCGGAATTCCAACACTGCTCCTGTTTCGTAACGGCACCGTGGCCGCGCAGCAGGTCGGGGCCGTATCCAAGGCACAGCTCGAGTCGTTTCTCGAGACACATCTCAATGCAAGCACAGCCAATCGACAAACCAGCTAATCGTCAAACAACCTTCGGGATGCAATCGTGAGAGGCTATCTAGGCAATTCCGCGCGTGCGCGGATGAAAGACGGCGGCCCTCACCAAGGTGATGGCAACGGCAAGCGTGGCCGGCGCAACCGCGGCGGCGGTGGACCGATGCGCGAGGAGTTCCCGGACGACGAAGAGTTCGACGTCATTCCGGCCGCCGAGCTCGAGTCGACGAAGAACGCGATGAATCTGTCCGAGCTCAAGACGCGGCCCGCGGCCGCGCTCGTGCAGCTCGCAGAATCGATGGGCCTCGAGAATCTCGCGAGGTCCCGCAAGCAAGACATCATCTTTTCGATTCTCAAGGCCCACGCGAAGAACGGCGAGAACATCTTCGGCGAAGGGGTGCTCGAGATCCTGCAAGACGGCTTCGGCTTCCTGCGCTCGGCGGACGGCTCGTACTTGGCCGGCCCCGACGACATCTACGTGAGCCCGAGCCAGATCCGCCGTTTCAACCTGCGCACGGGCGACACGGTGTCGGGTCTCATTCGGCCGCCGAAGGACGGCGAGCGCTACTTCGCGCTGCTCAAGGTCGGCGAGATCAATCACGACGCGCCCGAGGCCGCGAAGAGCAAGGTGCTCTTCGAGAACTTGACGCCGCTCTTCCCGAAGAAGCGGCTCAAGCTCGAGCAGGGCAACGGCAGCACCGAGGATTTGACGGCGCGCGTCATCGACATGGTCGCGCCAATCGGCAAGGGCCAACGCGGCCTCATCGTTTCTCCGCCGAAGGCCGGTAAGACGATGCTGCTGCAGAACATCGCGGCGTCGATCGCGGCGAACCATCCGGAGGTCACGCTGATCGTGCTGCTCATCGACGAGCGGCCCGAAGAGGTCACGGAGATGGAGCGCACGGTGCGCGGCGAGGTCGTCTCGAGCACGTTCGACGAGCCGGCCACGCGCCACGTCCAGGTAGCCGAGATGGTCATCGAGAAGGCGAAGCGGCTCACCGAGCACAAGCAGGACGTCGTCATCCTGCTCGACTCGATCACGCGCCTCGCGCGCGCCTACAACACCGTCGTGCCGTCGTCGGGCAAGGTGCTGACGGGCGGCGTCGACGCGAACGCGCTGCAGCGGCCGAAGCGCTTCTTCGGCGCCGCGCGTAACATCGAGGAAGGCGGCAGCCTCACGATCATCGCCACGGCGCTGATCGACACGGGCTCGAAGATGGACGACGTCATCTACGAGGAATTCAAGGGCACCGGCAACATGGAGATCCATTTGGATCGCCGTATCGCCGAGAAGCGCGTGTTCCCGGCCATCAACATCAACCGCTCGGGCACGCGTAAGGAAGAGCTGCTGACGCAGGCCGACGAGCTGCAGAAGATGTGGGTGCTGCGTAAGGTTCTGCACCCGATGGACGAGCTCGCGGCGGTCGAGTTCTTGCTGTCGAAGCTCCAGGATACGAAGACGAACGCCGAGTTCTTCGAGTCCATGAAGCGCTGATCGCGCGTTCCGTTCTTGCTACGCGACCCGGCACTGCCGCGAACGGCCGTCGCCGGGGACGCCGTGAATACATCCTTGTAGGCTCGCGCGCCGCCGTCCATGGCGGCGAGCGCCCCGGCGACGGCCGTTCGCGTCACTGCCGGGTCGCTGCGTTGGCGCGGCGTTTAGTGCGCGATCAGCGGGACTCTTCGCGAGAGAGGGCGCGGTGCGCGATGTCGGAGCGGTAGAACGCGCCGTCCCACGAGATCGCGCTGACGCCGGCATACGCCGCCTCACGCGCAGCCCGCACGCCGTCTCCGGCGCCGACGACGCAAAGCACGCGGCCGCCATCCGTGACGACGCGGCCGTCGGCGACGCGCGTGCCGGCGTGAAACACTTTCACGTCGTCGCGCGCGGCGCGCTCGAGACCCGAGATCGGCTTGCCCTTCTCGTAGGCGTCGGGGTACCCGCGGCTCGCCATGACGACGCCGACGGTGGCTCTCGAATCCCACTCTAGCGGCCGCTTGCCGAGCGTGCCGTCGAAGCAGCTCGCGCACACGTCCACGAGATCGGAGCGCAAGCGGAACAAAATCGGCTGCGTCTCCGGATCGCCGAGCCGGCAGTTGAACTCGATGACGCTCGGCTTCCCCAAGTCGTCGATCATGAGCCCCGCGTAGAGAAAGCCACGGTAATGAATGCCGTCGGCCGCGAGCCCGCGCACGGTGGGCAGCATGATCTCGCGCATCACGCGCTCGTGGACCTCGGGCGTGACGACGGGCGCCGGCGAATAGGCTCCCATGCCGCCCGTGTTGGGTCCGCGGTCGCCGTCGTCGCGCCTCTTGTGGTCTTGCGTCGTGGCGAGCGGCACGACGCGCGTGCCGTCGACGACGGCGATGAAGCTCGCTTCCTCGCCGGCCAAGAAATCCTCGACGACGACCGTGGCTCCGGCTTGGCCGAACTGCTTCTCGCGCAGCACCTTGTCGAGCGTGCGCTCGGCCTCGGCCAGCGTCGGCGCAATGATGACCCCTTTGCCGGCCGCGAGCCCGTCGGCCTTGACGACGATCGGCGGCGTGCGCGTTCGGACATAGTCGCGCGCGGCCGCGAAGTCCGTGAACGTTCGATACGCGGCCGTAGGAATGCCGTGCTGCGTCAGAAACTCTTTCGTGAAGGCCTTGGAGCCTTCGAGTTGCGCACCGGCCGCGCGCGGTCCGAAGCATCGCAGCCCGGCGGCCTCGAAGCTGTCGACGATGCCGCCGACGAGAGGGATCTCCGGGCCGACGACGGTTAGCGCGACACGCTCGGCCTTCGCCGCGTCGATGAGCCCGGCGAAATCGGTCACGGCCAGACCCAGGTTGCGCGTCTTGGGCTCGGCCGCCGTGCCGGCGTTACCCGGCGCGCACAACACTTCCTCGACTTGCGACGACTGCGCGAACTTCCAAGCGAGGGCGTGCTCGCGGCCTCCGCCGCCGACAATCAGTACTTTCAACGATGCCTCCGTGCGTATCAGTGGCGGAAGTGCCGCATGCCCGTCAGAACCATCGCCATGCCGTGCTCGTCGGCGGCTTTCACGACCTCGTCGTCGCGCATGGACCCGCCGGGCTGCACCACGGCGAGCACGCCGCGCTCGGCCGCCGCGTCGATGCCGTCGCGGAACGGGAAGAATGCGTCGGAGGCGAGAACGCTGCCCGTGACGACGAGCTTGGCCTCCTCGGCCTTCAGCGCCGCGATGCGCGCGCTCATGACGCGGCTCGGCTGGCCGGCGCCGATACCGATCGTTGCGCCGTCGCGCGCGAGCACGATCGCGTTCGATTTCACGAATTTAACGACGGTCCACGCGAACGCGAGGTCGGCGAGCTCGCCGGCCGTCGGCTGACGCTGCGTGACGACCTTGGCCGCCGCGACGTCCACGCGGCCGTCGTCGACGCTTTGCACGAGCAGGCCGCCCTCGATCGTCTTCCGCTCGTAGGCGTCGACCGGCGGCGGGCCCGCGGCTTTGGGCCAGCCGGTCTCGAGCACACGAATGTTCGGCTTCTTCGCGAGCGCCGCGCGCGCGCCGTGACCGACTTCGGGCGCGACGATGACCTCGGCGAATTGCTGGCCGACGATGGCTTCGGCCGAAGCCTGGTCGAGCGGCCGATTGAATGCGATGACGCCGCCGAACGCGGACGTGGGGTCCGTCCGATACGCGAGCTTGTACGCCGCGGCGGGAGTCGCAGCCGTTCCAACGCCGCACGGGTTCGCATGCTTCACGATCGCGCACGCGGCCGCTTCGAACGCTTTCACGGTCTGGCAAGCCGCATCCGCATCGACGAGATTGTTGAACGACAGCTCCTTGCCCTGGATCAATGTCGCGTGCGCGACGGTGCCCGGGACACGGTCCCGCGTGCGATAGAGCGCGGCGCGCTGGTGCGGGTTCTCGCCGTAGCGCAGCGCGCCCGCGAGCTCGAACGCGAGAATCAGCGGGTTCTGCCATTCGCTGGGCGCCGCGCTGTGAGTGTGCAAGTAGCGGCTGATCGCGGCGTCGTAGCGGGCCGTGTGGCTGAACGCCTTGATGGCAAGCTCGCGGCGCAGTGCGGCCGGAACGTCGCCGTCTTCGAGGGCCGTGAGCACTCGGTCGTAGTCGGCGTGGTCAACGATGACGGTGACGTGCTCGTGGTTCTTCGCCGCGGCGCGCAGCATCGCGGGCCCGCCGATGTCGATGTTCTCGATGGCCTCTGCGTCGGTGCAGTCGGGGCGAGCCGTCGTCTCCTCGAACGGGTACAGATTCACGACGAGCAGATCGATGACTTCGATGCCGTGCCCCGAGAGGACGGCATCGTCCGTGCCGCGCCGCGCGAGTAAACCGCCGTGCACGTGCGGGTGCAGCGTTTTGACGCGGCCATCCATGATTTCGGGAAAACCCGTGACGTCCGTGACGTCCGTGACGGCCGCTCCCGCGGCGCGCAGCGCCTTCGCCGTGCCGCCCGTGGATACGATCTCGAAGCCGAGCCTTTCGAGGGCCAGCGCGAACGGCGCGAGCCCTTGCTTGTCGGCCACGCTGAGCAGCGCGCGGCGCTTGCGCCGGTTTTCCGGCGCGTCGGAAGCGGACGACTCGCGTGGGCGCCGGGTCTTGCGGCTCCGCCTCATCGGCCCTGGAGCTTGTAATCTTTGAGCTTCTTGCGCAGCGTGCCGCGGTTGATGCCGAGAATCTCGGCTGCCTCGCTCTGGTTGCCCTTCGTATACGAGAGCACCGCGCGGAATAGCGGTTTTTCGACCTCGCCGATGACGAGCTGGTACAAGTCGCCCGGCTTGTGACCGTTCAAGCTCTCGAAGTAGCTGTGCAGACATTCGTCGGTCAAGTTGCTGAGCAACTTGTTGCGCGTGCCGACGTGCGTCGAGTGACTCGTGACGCGTTTCGTTTTTTTGCGTGATGTTTTCTTGCTGCTCGCCATGGCCGTCGTCACGTTCCGCCCCCCTTAGAACGTTTCCCCACTCCCTCGTTCGGCTACTGATTGTCGAGCGTCACGATCGAGCCGCGTTTGCGAAAGCAGCCTGCTCCCGGCTCATGCCAGGTATTCGTTCGTTGACGCTAACCCCGTTTCTCGCAGTAGATGTACCGACTCAGGGTGCAGCGATCATAGCACGCGAGCGCGAATTTTTGCGCCGCGATCTGGGTGCACTGCGCGCGTCAAAGAAAAATTTCGTCGGTACCGCAGGTTACTAAGGAAGCTTCGACCTCGATGCAAACATCGAGCTCGAACCCGTACGCGTCGGGGCCGGGGTCGACGACTTCGATCTCGGCGCGCGCCGTTTCACCGGGCGCCATCAGTCGACCGCGCGGCGTATCGCGCGGCAGGTACTCGGCCGGTGTGAACACGCGGCTGCCGACGGCCTCTTCCCAACGGTCCTTCAAACGCAATTGCACCGAAGGAAAAGGTTGACGCAGCGGTCCGCGATTCTGAATGCGCGCGGTGATCTTCAAGCTCCCGAGACCGCGCGCGTTCGGTTCGGCCGTTGCAACCCAATCGAGAATTTCGTATTGGCGAACGTCGTACGCCGGAACGAGCGTGGCGCCGACCGCGTCGTATGCCGCCGTGAGCCACGGGCCGAAAGTGGAGTGCGCCGCGATGTCCGAGCGAAAGTGATGAACGGCCTGCGCGCCGAGCACGACGAGCGCCAACACCGCGCCGACGGCCCAGCGGCGTTCTCCCGTGCGCCGCTTCGTCGGCGGGGCAGGTTCCCACGCATACGCCGTCTGCGGCACGGGCTCCGCCCCGGCCGTCAGCACGCGCTCGATTTCCGTTGCGCTGATCGCGTGTGCGTTGTCCGACGGTGCGTCGTCTGCGGTTTCGCGCGCCGCGGCGTCGGCCGCGCTCTCGGCGTCGGCGACGGCGGCTGCCGCCGTGGCGGTCCCGATATCCGGCACGGCCGCGTGATTCGGTGTGGGCTCGGCCGCTGCCGTGTCGGGCGCCCGGGGCGCGCCCGCGAGCCGCGCCTCGCCCGCTCCCTCCGGCGGCGGGCCGACGGCCGTCACGCCGGCAGGCGGGCTCTCCGGCGTCGGCGCAGGCGGCGGCGGAGCGGGCTCGGGCGCCGTGCCGCTCCGTTCGGCGAGGTCAGGCGCGAACGACTTGACCGCCGGATCGTGCAGCTCGGCGTAGGCGTTGAACACGCTCGCGCAGCGCCCACACCGAACCTGGCCGTTGGCCTTCTTCAGCGTCTCGTCCGTGAGACGGAAAGTGGTGTCGCATTCGGGGCAGCGCGTGAACAGCATGGCGGCCGCTTGGCTCGTGACGCGGTGATTCTAGCGGTTCTCGCTTTAACCCGCCTTGCGCCGCGCCGCGATGCGCACCCAACCGTCCTGCACATGCTGCTCGAGATCGTCGAACAGCGGCGCGTAAGCGGCCGCGACCCGCGCGGCTTGCGCCTCGAGTATGCCGGCGAGCACGATCATGCCGCCCGGGACGACGCGCCGTGCCAGCATCGGCGCGAGCTCGACGAGCGTGCCGGCGAGGATGTTGGCGGCGAGCACGTCGACGGCCACGACGGGCAGCTCGTCCGGCGTGCCGACGAAGAGCCGCCGCGTAGCGCCGTTCAACGCCGCATTCGCGCGCGTGGCCGTCAGCGCTTGGCCGTCGTTGTCGACGGCGTAGGCGTGGCGCGCGCCGAGCGCCAAAGCGGCGAGGGCGAGCACGCCGGACCCGCAGCCGTAGTCGAGCATCGTCGTGCCGCTCGCGACATGGCGCTCGAGCCACTCGAGGCACGACGCCGTCGTCGCATGCTCGCCGGTGCCGAAAGCGAGGCCCATGTGGAGGTGGACGCACGCGCGCCCTGCCGGCGCCTCGCGGCTTTCTGCCGGCGCGAGCCAAAGGCGACCGCCGATCGCGCGCGGCTTCACGGCTTGCTCGAGGCCGGCCCTCCACGCGGAGTCCTCGAGCAGGTCGAGTGCGGGTGCCGAGCCGCGGAATTCGTCGGCGAGCATTTTGCAGAGCGGCGCGAGCTCGACGTCGCGCGCGAACAGCGCCTCGAGCGTCACGGACGGCCACAACGGCGCCTCGGCCGGCTCGGGCTCGAGGACGGGCGCATCGCCCGCGTCGCGCAGCGCGATCGTATCGGCGCCGGCGAGCGTCAACAGCGCTTCGGCTTTCGGCACGTCGGCGGCGGCGAGCTGCAGCGTCAGGCGCTGCCGGTTCAGGTAGTCGGCGGCGGTCACTTCAGCCCGAGTCGCCGCTCGAGATAATGGATGTCCGTTCCGCCGGCCTTGAACGCACCGTGCTGGAAGATCTCCTGGTGCAGCGGAATGTTCGTGCTGATGCCGTCGACGACGATTTCCTGCAGCGCCGTCGTCATGCGCGCGATGGCGGCACGCCGGTGCTCGCCGTGCGCGATGATCTTCGCGATCAACGAGTCGTAGTACGGCGGCACCGCGTAACCCGAGTACATATGGCTGTCGACGCGAATGCCGGGGCCGCCCGGGGGGTGCCATAGGCTCACGGTGCCGGGCGAGGGCACGAAGGTCTTCGGATCCTCGGCGTTGATCCGGCACTCGATCGCGTGCCCGCGCCAACGAATGTCGTCCTGCGTGTACGGCAGCCGCTCGCCGGCCGCGATCGCGAGCTGCGCCTTCACGATGTCGATGCCCGTGACGAGCTCCGTCACGGGATGCTCGACCTGGACGCGCGTGTTCATCTCGATGAAGTAGAACTGCCCTTCCTGGTACAAGAACTCGAAGGTGCCGGCCCCGCGATAGCCGATCTTCAAGCACGCTTCGACGCAGCGCTCCCCCATTTTCCGGCGCTCTTCCTCGGAGATGCCCGGGGCCGGCGATTCCTCGATGACTTTCTGGTGCCGACGCTGCATCGAGCAATCGCGCTCGCCCAAGTGCACCGCGTTGCCGTGACTGTCTGCCAATACCTGAAACTCGACGTGCCGCGGGTGGTCGAGGAACTTCTCCATGTAGACCTGATCGCTGCCGAACGCCGACAGCGCTTCCGCGCGCGTGATCGAAACGGCCGTGAACAGTGCGGCGTCGCTGTGCACGACCCGCATCCCGCGTCCGCCGCCGCCCGCGGCGGCTTTGATGATGACGGGGTAGCCGATGTCGCGCGCGATCCGCGCGTTCGTCTCGGGATCGTCCGTCAACGGGCCGTCGGAGCCCGGCACGCACGGCACGCCCGCCTCGCGCATCGTCTTGATCGCGGACACCTTGTCGCCCATGAGGCGGATCGTTTCCGCTTTCGGGCCGATGAATATGAATCCGCTCTCCTCGACGCGTTCGGCGAAGTCGGCGTTCTCCGACAAGAAGCCGTAGCCGGGATGAATGGCGACGGCGTCGGTCACCTCGGCCGCGGCAATGATGGCCGGCATGTTCAGGTAACTTTGCTGCGAGCGCGGTGGGCCGATGCACACGGTCTCGTCGGCGAGCAGCACGTGCTTCAACGTCGTGTCGGCCGTCGAGTGGACGGCGACCGTCTTGATGCCGAGCTCGCGGCAAGCGCGGAAGATGCGGAGCGCGATCTCGCCGCGGTTGGCGATCAGGACTTTGTCGAGCATCGTGTGGGCGCGCTTCTTATTCGGCCTATTCTTCGATGACGAAGAGCGGCTGACCGAATTCCACGGGGCTGCCGTTCTCGACGAGGATGCTGACGACGCGGCCGGCGAACTCCGACTCGATCTGATTCATCATCTTCATTGCCTCGATGACACATAACGTATCGCCCGGCTTCACCTCGGTGCCGATCTCGACGAACGGTTTTGCCCCGGGCGCCGGGCCGCTATAGAACGTTCCGACCATCGGCGCCGTCACTTGCTGGCCGCGCGCGGCAGGCGGCGGGGCTTCGGCGGCAGGTGCCGCTGCGGCCGGCGGAGCGGCGGCCGGTGCGGGGGGCGCTGCAGCCGTCGTCGAGACGCTGCCCGGCTTCGGATAGCGGCTGATGCGGACGGACTCTTCACCCTCGGAGATCTCGATCTCCGATATCCCGGACTCCTCGAGAAGCTCGATGAGCTTTTTTACTTTTCTGATGTCCATCACTTCCCCTGATTCGTGACGTGGCGGATCGCGGCGGCGAGTGCGAGCTCATAGCTCGTCGCGCCGAAGCCTGCGACGGTGCCGAGCGCGATGTCGGCGAAGTAAGACCGCTGCCTGAAGGGCTCCCGAGCCGCGATGTTCGACAGGTGTAGCTCGATGAACGGTACCTGCGCCGTCAGCAACGCGTCGCGCAACGCGATGCTCGTGTGAGTGAAGGCGGCCGGATTGAACAGAATGACCGCGACCTGCTGCTCGCGCGCCAAATGGATGCGTTCGATCAGCGCCGCCTCGGAGTCGCTTTGAAACGCGTCGAGCTCGTGGCCGGCGGCGGAAGCCTGCGACTTGAGCAGCGCTTCGATGTCGGCGAGCGTTGCTCTCCCATAGACTCCTGGCTCGCGCCGGCCGAGCTGCCCCAAGTTGGGGCCGTTGAGCAGCAAGAGGCGAGCCATGGCCGCGGTACCCTAGGCGATCGATGCCGCGAGTTTAACCGGTTTTCCGCTTTTCGGCGCAAATGGCGCCACTATGGGCGTTTTTAGGGCTAGAACGGCTCTAGATCGGGTTCGCCAGCCGGGCCCGGGCCTCCTCGACACCGATGCGGCCGGCCGCCAGGTCGTCGACGGCGGCGCGGAAGGCCGCGAGGTGCTCGGCATGCAGCTCGCCGGTATGGACGCCGAGGATGCTGCCGTCGGCTCCCGTGAAGATCGTGAACGGCAGGGCATAGATGTTGACGCCGAGCGCGCCCGCGGCGGCCCAGGCCTCGCTCTGCCCCACGAGGATCGGATAGTTGAACTCCATGTTGCGGGCGAACTCGACGACGGGGTCGTACTTGTCGATGGCGATGCCCACGACCTGCAGGTCCGATCGCGCCGCCTGAAGCTCCTTCAGCATCGGAATCTCGCGCAGGCACGGCGCGCACCACGTCGCCCAAAAGTTGATCAGGAGCGGCTTGCCCGGCCAGCTCTTGATCGACTGCTGCTCGCCTTCCAGATTCGCCAGCGAGAAGTCCGGCAACGTCTCGACGGCCTGCAGCGCCGCCGCGCCGGGGGCGTCGCCGGCGCTCGTCGCCGGCGCATCGGCGCCGCCCAAGCCCGCGAGGCGGTACGTGAGATAGCCGAGAACGGCCGCGGCGCTCAGCGCGGCGGTCAGCAGCACTGGGCGCGACCTAGCCATGAACGGTCTCCCTAGAGTTGCGCGAGCCTCGTGACGTGCTCGCTGAACTTCTCGGCCGGCACGTAGCCGACGAGCTTGAAATTCGTGCGCTCGAAGCCGCTGCGATCGAAAAAGGCGATCGTCGGGGGGCCGAAGCTGCCGAACCGTTGTAGGAGCGCCCGGTCATCGTCGTCGTTGTCCGTCACGTCGGCGCGCAGCAGCAAGAACGGTCGAAGCGCGCCCATCACGCCTGGGTCGGGGAAGGTGTACTCCTCCATCTCTTTGCAGGAGATACACCAGTCAGCCGTGAAGTCTAGCATCACGGGTTGCCCGGCGGCCCGCGCTTCGGCAAGCGCCAGGTCGAGCTCCGCAACCGTCTCGATCGGGCGGAACTCAGGTCCGGTCACCGCGACCGCACCCCCGCCGCTCTGCGTCACGGCTGCGCGCGGGATGGGCTCGAAAACGCTGTTCCCACCGACCAGCGCTCCGACGAACATCAATGCCCCGTACAAGCAGACCAGCGCCCCGATGCCCTTCGCAAAACGATGGCGAGGCGTGGGGTTCGGCGGCAGGGGATCGAACGCGCCGAGGAACACACCCGTGAAGAACACGAGCAACGCCCACAGAAACAGCGTGGGCCCCGGCGGCAGAAACCGGCCAAGCAGGTAGATCGCGAAGCCGAGCATGATGACGCCGAAGCCGGCTTTGATCGTGTTCATCCAAGGCCCTGCTTTCGGCAGCAAGTATCCGGCCGATGCGCCGACGGCGAGCAACGGCGTGCCCATGCCGATGCTCATCGCAAACAGTGCGCCGCCGCCGCGGGCGACGTCGCCCGTTTGGCCGATGACGACGAGGGCCCCGACGAGCACCGGCGCGACGCAAGTCGTGACGATCGCTGCCGTCAGAGCGCCGATGATCGCGGTTCCGGCGAAGGTGCCCGCTTTTTGCTTGTTGGCAAGGTTCGAAAGTCGCGTTTGGATCGCCGTGGGCATCTGGAATTGGAACGCGCCGAACAACCCCAGCGCGCCGAGCACGAAAATGGCCGCAAACGCGGAAAGGAGCCACGGTTCTTGCATCGCCGCCTGGAGCTGCTGCCCGGCGAGGGCCGACAGCATGCCGAGAACGGTGTACGTGAAGGCCATGCCGAGCACGTAGCTCACCGACAGCGCGAAGCCGCGTCCGGTCGAGACCGTGCCTTGCCCCGCGATGATGCTCGAGAGAATCGGGACCATCGGCAACACGCACGGCGTGAACGACAACAACAATCCGCCGAGATAAAACCAGCCGAGAAGCTGCGGCCAAGAACCATTGACGATCCGCGCGGCCCACTGATCCTGTTCCGACACGAGCTCGCTGCCACTCCCGGACGCGGGCGCGGCCGGAAACTCGCTCGTGGCAGGCAATACCAGCGACATGAGCTGCTCGCCGGGCGGGTAGCAGATGCTGCCTTCCTTGCAGCCCTGGAAGCCGGCCGTCAGCTCGACGTCGATCGCGTCTGGGCTCGCGCGCGCGAACGGGATCTTGATCTCGACGTAGTCGCGGAAGACCTCCACGTCGCCGAAGTTGTCGTCCGTGTGCGGCACGCCGGCCGGCAGCGTCGGCATGCCGAGGCTGATGCGGCCGTCCACCGCGAACGTGAGCTTGTCGCGATAGAGGTAATGGTCGGGCGCAATCTGCCAGGCGACCGTGAGCTCGTTCGGCTTGTCGAAGCGCGCATTCATCACGAACGCCTGATCGACCGGCAAGAGGTCGCCCGTGGCCGATGCGTCGATGGAGCCGGGCCCCAAGAAGGGCGCCGGCGGCAGCTTCACCGTCGCCGTCCACTCTTGCGGCAGATAGCAAAGCCCGAAGTCCGCGCACCCCTGCAGCTCGAGTGCGAGCTCGAAGCTCTCGGCGGGTGCGCTGCGGCGGTACGGAATCGCCACCTGGAACACGTCGCGAAAGACTTCCTGCTCGCCGAAGAACTCGTCCGTGTGAGTCTCGCCGCGCGGGAAGCGCGCGGCGCCGAGCGCGACGCCGGGCGTGTTGCTGCCGAAGCCGAACCGCGACCGGTAGGCATAGAAGCCGTCGCGGATGTCGAAGTCGAGGTACACGCGCTCGGCGTCGGCGTGCGCCGTATACAGGAAGACCTGATCCGGTGGCGGCGGCTCGTCCTGGTCTTGCGCGCAGGCGCCGCCCGCCGCGGCGAGCAGCCAGACTGCGAGAAGTCGTGAGGTCAAGCGTGACATGCCCATGACGCAAGTTAGTCCTTAGGATCGGCGACGGATTCCGCGACCCACGCGAGATAATCGGCTCCACCCCCTCGAACGGGCAAGGCGATCACCTCGGGCACTTCGTACTTCGAGAGCTCCCGGAGGGCCCGCTCGAGCGAGGGGAGGCGCGAGGCCGTGGTCTTGATGATCAACAGCGTCTCCTTCTCCCGCTCCACTTTGCCCTTCCAGCGGTACGTCGAAGCCACCTGGCTCACCGCGTTCACGCAGGCGGCGAGGCGGCGCTCGACGAGCGCCTGGGCCAGCGCGCCGGCATCCGCGTCGTTGCCGCAAGTCGTCAAGACGACCATCGTCTCGCTAGTCATGGCGGCCCACCGCGAAGAATTCTGTCCTCATTGGACGAGCGAAAGGATAGCGATCGGTCTCGAGCCGTGTCATGACTCGGCTCTCAGGCCCTTGCAATCCGCATTTCGATCCATATGATTAGCACTCACTTTGGCCGAGTGCTAACAACGCCGCGCCGGCCAGAAAATTCACAGTAATTTCATATAGTTGAACCAAGGGAGAGCAGCTATGAAACTTCGTCCCCTTCACGATCGCGTCGTGATCCGGCGCACAGAGGAAGAGCGCAAGTCCCCGGGCGGTATCGTGATTCCCGATACGGCCACGGAAAAGCCGATCAAAGGCGAGGTGCTCGCGGTCGGCAAAGGCAAGATCCTCGAGAACGGCGAGGTGCGCCCCCTCGATTTGAAGAAGGGCGACAAGGTGCTGTTCGGCAAGTATTCGGGCACCGAGGTGAAGGTCGACGGCGAAGATTTGCTGGTCATGCGTGAAGACGACGTCATGGCCGTCATCGAAAAGTAACCCCTAGTCACCCAGATCGGCGATTTCACGTAATTCCAGGAGACTTCTGTCATGGCGACAGCAAAAGAAGTTCGTTTTTCCGATGACGCGCGGCAGCGCATGCTGAAAGGCGTCAACGTCCTCGCGAACGCGGTCAAGGTCACGCTCGGTCCCAAGGGCCGCAACGTCGTGCTCGAGAAGAGCTTCGGCGCCCCTACCGTCACGAAGGACGGCGTCTCGGTCGCGAAAGAGATCGAGCTCGAGGATAAGTTCGAGAACATGGGCGTGCAGATGGTGAAGGAGGTCGCCTCGCAGACTTCCGACGCCGCCGGCGACGGCACGACGACGGCCACGGTGCTCGCGCAAGCGATCTTCCGCGAGGGTTTGAAGTCGGTCGCCGCGGGTTTCAACCCGATGGACCTGAAGCGCGGCATCGACAAGGCCACCACCGGCATCATCGAGGAGCTCAGGAAGCTCTCGCAGCCGTGTAAGGACGACAAGTCGATCGCGCAGGTCGGCACGATCTCGGCGAACGCCGACGAGGAAATCGGCAAGATCATCGCCGAGGCGATGGCGAAGGTCGGCAAGGAAGGCGTCATCACCGTCGAGGAGGGCTCCGGCCTCGCGAACGAGCTCGACGTCGTCGAGGGCATGCAGTTCGACCGGGGCTATCTCTCGCTCTACTTCATCAACGATCAGGCCACGCAGTCGGCGAACCTCGAAAATCCGCTGATCCTGATCCACGACAAGAAGATCTCGAACATCCGCGAGCTCTTGCCGTTGCTCGAGGGCGTTGCGAAGGCCGGCCGGCCGCTGTTGATCATCGCCGAGGACATCGAAGGCGAGGCGCTCGCGACGCTCGTCGTCAACAACATCCGCGGCATCGTCAAGGTCGCGGCCGTGAAGGCGCCGGGCTTCGGCGATCGTCGTAAGGCCATGCTGCAGGACATCGCGATCCTGACGGGCGGCCAGGTCATCTCCGAGGAGGTCGGTCTCTCGCTCGAGAAGGCGTCGATGAACGACTTGGGCGAAGCGAAGAAGGTCCAGGTCTCGAAGGAGAACACGACGATCATCGACGGCGCCGGCAAGAAGTCGGACATCAAGGGGCGTATCGATCAGATCAACAAGGAGATCGAGGAGTCGACGTCCGATTACGATCGCGAGAAGCTCCAAGAGCGCGTCGCGAAGCTCGCGGGCGGCGTCGCCGTCATCAAGGTCGGCGCGGCCACCGAGGTCGAGATGAAGGAGAAGAAGGCGCGCGTCGAGGACGCGCTGCACGCCACGCGTGCGGCCGTCGAGGAAGGCGTCGTGCCGGGCGGCGGTGTCGCGCTGATTCGCGCGCTGAAGGGCATTGCCAACCTCCAGGGTGCCAACGAGGACCAGAACGTCGGCATCAACATCCTGCGCAAGGCCGTCGAGGAGCCGCTGCGCCAGATCGTCGCGAACGCCGGTACGGACGCGTCCGTCGTGCTGAATGCCGTCGTGAACGGCAAGGGCAACTACGGCTTCAATGCGGCGACGGGCGAGTACGGCGACATGGTCAAGCTCGGCATCATCGACCCGACGAAGGTCACGCGCTTGGCGCTGCAGAACGCGGCTTCCGTCGCGGGTCTTCTGCTGACGACCGAGGCGATGATCGCCGAGGCGCCGAAGCCGGAGAAAGAGTCTGCCGCGCCGCACGGCCATGGCATGGACGGCATGATGTAAGTCTCTCTCGAGCCCTTTCGCTCGAACCGAAAGCCCCGCCTCGCGCGGGGCTTTCCTTTTGGTGCGCCCGGCAGGGGCGCACCGGCTTGCGAATCCGCTTTACGCGCTCTCGGCCAAGGCGGACACGGCGACGAGCAGCTCGGCCGCTTCGAGCGGCTTGGCGACGTGGCCTTGGTAGCCGGTCGAAAGCGCCTTCGCCTTGTCCTCGTTGCGCGCATAGGCGGTGAGCGCGATCGCCGGCGTCGTCACACCGCAGGCCCTCAAATCCTTGATGAGCTCGTAACCGTCGCGCCCCGGCATGCCGATGTCGCTGACGATCACGTCGAATCGCCGCTTGACGGCCTGGTCGAGCGCCTCCGCGGCACTGGCTGCGACGGCGACGGTCGCCCCACGCTTCTCGAGGAGATTCGCCACCATCTCGAGCGAGTCCGATTCGTCGTCGACGACCAGAATCGACAAGCCGTTCAGGGCAGGCAGCGGCGCGTCGTCCGGCTTGAGGCCCGCGGAGAGCCTTCGTACAGGGGGTTCCGCCGCGCGCGGCTCGGCGGCCGCGAACGGCAGCTGTACCACGAACGTGGCCCCCTTCCCGAGGCCTTCGCTTTCCGCAGTCACCTTGCCGCCGTGCAGCTCGACGAGCTGCTTCACGAGGGCGAGCCCGAGACCGAGGCCGCCGTGCGCACGCTGCGTGCCGGCGTCGGCCTGGCGAAATCGCTCGAAGAGTTTCGGCAAGAACTCGGCTGCAATGCCTTCGCCCGAGTCGCTCACGCGGATCTCGACGTGCGAGTCGACGCGAGTGAGCACGACCTCCACCCTGCCGTCGCGCGGCGTGAACTTGACGGCGTTGGCCAGCAAGTTCCAGACGACCTGCTGCAGCCTTTCGGGGTCCCCGTGTACGACGTCGTCGAGCGGGTCGAGCACACGCTCGATGCGAATCCTCTTGGCATCTGCGGCAGGCTGCACGGCGTCGACCGCGGCGCCGATCACCGCGGCGAAGTCGACGGCTTGCACGTGCAGGCGCATCTTGCCCGCGATGATCCGGCTCATGTCGAGCAGGTCCGCGATCAGGCGGGCTTGCAGCCGCGCGTTGCGCTCGATGACATCCACCGCTTGGTCGAGCTTCGTCGAGTCGGCACGGTCGGCTCGCAAGATCTGAGTCCAGCCGAGAATCGCGTTGAGCGGCGTGCGAAGCTCGTGCGACAGCGTGGCCAGAAACTCGTCGCGGATCGTCGCCTGCCGCTCGGCTTCCCGACGGGCCTCCTGCTCGCGCGCCAAAAGCTCGCCCCGTTCGGCCTCGGCTCTGCGGCGCTGCTCCGAATGCCGCACGATCGCGAGACCCGTCCACCACAGCAGAGCGAGAAGAAGAGAAATCTCGACGAGATTGTGCAGTGCCACACCGAACGCGGTGTCGTAGAAGCCTGCGCGCTCGCCGGCTAGCCGCAGCGCACCCGTCAGCACGGGAACCGCGAACACGAAGGGCAACAGCCGCCGGGTCGCGATCCCGGCGGAACCCGGATCGCCGAACACCTTCATGGGGCCGCTTTCCACGCTGGCGATTGCCGCGACGGCCAAGGCGAAGACGTAAGTCGCCGTTTGCAGCGCGATCGCGGTGAGGCCCGGCACGGCGTAAAGGCGGCTGGAATCGTACAGGTAGCCGAGGATCGACAGCGTCGAGAGCGCCAGCGGCGGCAACGCGAGCCACGGTGCGGAGCGCCGATGGCGCGGCGCGAATCGCCCGCTGGCCAGCACGAGGCTTGCGCCCAGAAACGACCACGACAAGCTCGCCGGCACAGCCATTCGGCCCGGCGCCGTCGTACCGCCGGTACCCCACTCGCGTCCGAACAACAACCAGTGGTCGATTCCGAGGTTGACGCCCGACAAATTCTCGAACGCGGTGAGGATGCCGAGCGTCATGACGAGCGCGCCAATGAACGCCGCCGGCATCTTGCGGCCCGAGACGGCCAGCAGCAAGGCGACGCTGCTGCCAATGGTCGCGGCCGCGGCATTCGGCTGAATGCTGATGCCGTCGCCTTCCCAGTCGGCGAGGCGCGGCATGTCGAGCACCCATCCGAGCAACGACAGCAGGCCGCCGAACAAGCCGTAAAGCGAGAAAGCGAGAGCCACGGCGGCCGGCGTTCCGCGAAATTCTTGCAGTGGAGACGCGACGCGAGCCGAAGCCATGCAATTGTTCTTGAGTTCCGAGTCGGCGAGTGTTCATGATCCAAGCGCCACGCGCAACGACGAAGAGGCGTGCATCCACCTGGCACGCACAGGGACGCGCGACACAACGGCCGACGTTCACGCGTCGCCCGGAACGGGTGCCGCCGCTATCTGTAACGCCGGCCAGAGAAGGGCGATCATGAACGGGGCTTTCGAGGGGGGTAGCATGGCAGTCCCTGGCACCGTCATCGCGGCCGCGGCCGCGCTGCTCTTCGCGTCGGGTGCCGCTGCGCAGACGCCGGCTTTCGACGGGGCGCGCGGAGCGCCGCTCGCGCGCGAGCTGCCCCACCCGGTCGGCACCACGGCGCGGCTCACCGAGTATCTCGCGGAGTATCCCGTCGTCGGACCCTTCAGGCTCGAGCTCGGGCGAGGCGGCGGCGTCGAGACCGTCGAAGTCGGCACCGCGTTCGACGGCGCCGTGCCGCCCGGCATCGAGCCATTGCCCGTCGACTTGTTCACGACGAAGGATTTCTACGAGGACCGCGAGCTCTGGAGCGACCCGCGCTATTTCCGGTGCAACAGCGGCTTGGCCATCGAGCAGCAGCGCGGCGCGAGCAACTTCAGCGAGCGCACGATCGAGGGAGAATCGGCCGCGACGGCGGCGTGGGGCCATTGCGACCGCGACTATCCGCGCGAGGCGATCGTGAGCCCGTATCCGTTCCGGACGGCCGAGGCGCACTACGAAGCGCTGCGCGCGGAAGCCGAGAGCCGCGGCGGGCCGACTCGGCACACGTACGCGACGCTTCCCGTCGAATGGAGCGGGCGATACGGCCGCATTTCGCTCGAGATGGCGTTCGGCACCTGGTACGGGATGCTCTGGAACCAGATCCCGACGATCCTCTCGCTGCTGACCGACGAGTATCAGACGCGCCTCGTCCAACAGCTTTTCCACGAGGGCAACACGAACGCCGCGCAGTGGCCCGGGCAGTACTGCTGGTTCGAAGGCTTCATGCGCCGCTTTCACTTCGCCGGGACGGGCGAGCATCAGATCATGCTCACGCCGACGCTCGTGCAGATTCTGACGTCGTCGTCGGGCAACTTCATCACGCACATTCACGTCGGCCGCGAGTTCGACAAGAGCGGCACGGTGCCGCGGCTCGGCGCGGACGTGCCGCGGTGGTACGGCGAAACGATCGGCTTCTTCGACTCCGACGCGCTGATCACCTGGACGTCGAACGTGCAAGGCTGGACGTCGCACGGGCTGTACGAGTTCTCGAGCAAGCTGCAAACGATCGAGATCTACACGCCGAATCGCGATGCTGCCGGCGCGTTCGTCGGGCTCCGCCACGAAGCCGTGTTCTACGACCCCGAGGCGCTCGTCGAACCCGTTCGCATCGTGCGCAATTTCGGGAAGCTAGGCGACTTCGACGAAGGCGATCCGTACGTGTTTCCCGAGTGCTTGCAGACGATCTATCCGATCAAGGGACGTGCCACGCCCGTCGCTCCGCCGAACGTCATCGAGTACGAAGTGCCCGACATGTACGGGCGGCCGTGGGCGCAGATCTGGGAGAAGTATTTCGAGCACGGCATGCAGAAGCCCAAGGCTGCGGAGGACATTTTCAGCTTCGAATAGCCCGGCGCTCGCCGGGGAGCTCCGCGCGCGCGGTATCATGCGGCGGAATCTAACCGTCCTCGGTCCTCGCCGTGATTCTTGAACGTCCGGCCGATCTCCCTGCGGCGCTCGCAGAGCGTCATGCGCTCGTGGCTGCGCGGCTTGCGGACCTCGACCTCGAGTTGCCGCCGCCCGCAGCCGCCGGTGCGGCGCGCGTCGGCGTGATCAGCGACTTCGTGCTCGGCGTGTTGCTGCGTCATTCGGGCGGGCTCCGCGAGCGCCTCGCCGACGCAGAGCCGCTCGCTGCGGAAGCCATTCGCGGCCGCCTTGCGCTCGACGGGTGCGCAGAGGCTCAAGCGATGGCCGCGTTGCGGCGCGTGCGCCAAATCGAGATGGCGCGCATTGCGTGGCGCGACTTGTCGGGACTTGCCGAGCTCGACGCGACGCTCGCCGATGTTTCGCTGCTCGCCGAGACGCTGATCCAAGAGGCGTTGCGCTATGCCGCGGACAGTCTCGAGCCGCGGCTCGGCCGTCCGCGCGACAAGAACGGCGACGAGCTGCCGTTGCTCGTGCTCGGCATGGGCAAGCTCGGCGGCAGCGAGCTCAATTTCTCGTCGGACGTCGACCTGGTGTTCCTCTATCCCGACGGAGCCGTCGAGGACAGCGTCAGACCCGAGCCCGAGACCTATTACGTCCGCCTTTGCCAGCTCCTCATCAAGCTGCTCGATCAGCGAACCGAAGACGGTTTCGCCTATCGCGTCGACACGCGTCTCCGGCCGTTCGGCGCCAGTGGACCGCTCGCCGTCGGGCTCGGCGCGTTCGAGTCGTATCTGGTGCAGCACGCCCGCGATTGGGAGCGCTACGCGTACGTCAAGGCGCGCTTGCTGACGGGCCGACGGTTCGCGAAGGACGTTTTCGATTACGTCTTGACCCCGTTCGTCTATCGGCGCTACCTCGATTACGGCGTGTTCGATGCGCTGCGCCAGATGAAACGCCTCATCGCGCAGGAGGTGGCGCGCAAGGACATGGCCGAGAACATCAAGCTCGGGCCCGGCGGAATTCGCGAGATCGAGTTCATCGTGCAGGCGTTCCAGATCGTGCGCGGCGGCCGCGCGCCGGAGCTGCGCGCACGGTCGCTACTCGAAGCGTTGCCGTTGCTCGCCGGCGATCGGCAGCTCTCGCCGAGCACCGTGGCCGCGCTCGCAACGGCGTATCGCTACTTGCGCACCGTCGAGAACCGAATCCAAGCGATGGCCGATGCGCAGACGCACGAGCTGCCGGCCGGCGAGGAAGAGTGTGCCCGGCTCGCGTATGCGCTCGGAGAGCCGAGCTGGACCGCCTTCGAAGCGCGCCTCGAAGGCCATCGCGGCGTCGTCGAGGCCGAGTTCGAGCGCATCGCATGGGATGCCTCCGGAGGCGCCGGAGGCGAGGTCGACCCGCTCCTGGCCGCATGGCAGTCCGGCGACATGGCCGCGGTGCTCGCCGCCACCCCGGTCGCCGGCGACGAGCACATGTTCGCGCTGCTCGAGGATTTGCGCCACGGCGGGCTCTATCAGCGCATGGACGAAGTGAGCCGGCAGCGACTGTCGGCCGTCATGGTCCGCACGCTGCATGCGTTGATGGGCCGCGCGGCGGCGGGCAAATGCCTCGAGCGCGTCCTGCCGGTGTTTCGCGCCGTCGGCCGGCGCAGCGCCTATCTGGCACTGCTCAACGAGAATCCGGCGGCGCTCGATCGGCTGCTCGAGCTCGTCGCCGAGAGCTCGTGGCTCGCGCGCCAAATTGCCGAGCAGCCACTGCTGCTCGACGAGCTGCTCGACGCGCGCCTCTTCGACGCTCCACCGACGCGCGAAGAGCTCGCGGCGCTGCTCGCGAGGTTGACGCAAGGCATCGGCGAGGGCGACACCGAGGCGATGCTCGACGCAATTCGCGTGTTCCAGCGCACGGCGATCTTTCGCATCGCCGTTGCCGACCGCCTCGGATCTTTGCCGCTCATGAAGGTCAGCGACCGGCTGACCGACACGGCGGAGCTCGTCCTCGATTACTCGCTGCGTGCCGCTTGGCGCGAGCTCGTCGCGAAGCACGGCACGCCGCGGTGTGGGCCGCCGCTGCGCACCGCGGGCTTCGCAGTCATCGGCTACGGCAAGCTCGCCGGCCTCGAGCTCGGCTACGGCTCCGATCTCGACCTCGTCTTCCTGCACGACTCGGCCGGCGAGCACCAGGAAACCGACGGCGCGCCGCCGCTCGACAACGAGCGATTTTTCGCCCGCCTCGTGCAGCGGCTCATTCATTTCCTGACGATGCAGACGAGCACGGGCCGCTTGTACGAGGTCGATACGCGCCTCCGGCCGAGCGGCCGGTCGGGCCTGCTCGTCACGAGCCTCGAGGGGTTTCGCCATTACCAGACGCAGGAAGCTTGGGTCTGGGAGCACCAGGCGCTGCTGCGCAGCCGCGCGCTTGCCGGGTCGCCCGAAGTCTGTCGCGCGTTCGAAGCGATTCGCCGCGACGTGCTCGTTGCCCACGTAGCGCGCCGGAAGCTCGCGAACGAGGTCGTCAGGATGCGGCGCAGGATGCGCGCGGAGCTCTCGCTTTCGAAACCCGGCTCGTTCGACCTGAAGCAAGATGCCGGAGGCATCGCGGACATCGAGTTCCTCGTCGACTATTGGGTGCTGGCGCATTCGGGTGAGCATCCCGAGCTCGTCGACTACCCCGACAACATCCGCCAGCTCGAAGGGCTGGCGGCGGCCGGGCTCGTGCCCGAGGAGCGTTGCCTGCTTCTCAAGGATGCGTATCTCGCGTTGCGGCGGCGCGTGCACGAGCTCGCGCTCGACGACGGCGGCCGCGTCGTTCCGGACGGGGAATTCGCGGCCGTGCGCGAGCTCGTCAGCGGCGTCTGGGACGAGGTGTTCGCCGGCGTCGAGGGCGAATAGGCCCGCGCGCCGGTATAATCGCGCCTCCTCGGTTCGGAGAGACGGATCGTGCGGCAGCGTCACGGCAACGTGCAGGAAAATTTGGCGACGCCCAACGCGGAGCGCGTGTACGACGTGACGCGCGCCGACCTTCCGCTGCATTGCCCGCTGCCGAGCATGTATCTGTGGAACTCCCACCCGAAGGTGTACCTTCCGATCGAAGCCACCGGCGAAGCGAAGTGCCCCTACTGCAGCTCGACGTATCGCTTGGTCGAGGGCGAGGCGCGCTAACCGGCCGCCCGCCGCCATGATCGTCGTCACCGGCGGAGCCGGTTTCATCGGGAGCAACCTCGTCCGCGACCTGAACGCGCGCGGCCGCGACGACGTGCTCGTCGTCGACGATTTGAGCGACGGGCGCAAGTTCGTCAACCTCGTCGGCTGCGAGATCGCCGATTACCTGGACAAGGACGAGTTCCTCGGGCGCCTCAAAGACGGAAGCTTGGGCAAGATCGAAGCCGTCTTTCATCAGGGCGCTTGCGCCGTGACGACGGAGTGGAACGGCCGCTACATGATGGAGACGAACTACCGCTACTCCGTCGAGCTGTTCGAGCACTGCTTCGCGAGCAAGGTGCCGTTGATCTACGCGTCGTCCGCGGCCGTCTACGGAGCGAGCACCACGTTCAAGGAGAGCGACAAGAACGCCGAGCGGCCGCTCAACGTCTACGGTTACTCGAAGCTGCTGTTCGACGGCTACGTGCGCCGGCGGCTACGGGCGGGGCAGCGCGGCCGGCGCGCGAAGCGGCGCGTTCCCGTCGTGGGCCTGCGCTATTTCAACGTGTACGGGCCCGGCGAAGCGCACAAGGGTCCCATGGCGAGCGTCGCGTTCCACTTGCACGGCCAAATCGCAACCTCGGGCGAGGCGCGCCTGTTCGAAGGCAGCGGCGGCTACGCGGCCGGCGAGCAGCGGCGCGACTTCGTGCACGTCGGCGACGTCGTCGACGTGAATTTGTGGTTCTACGAGCGCGACAAGGTCTCGGGCGTGTTCAACGTCGGCACGGGGGCGAGCGCCACGTTCAACGAAGTCGCGAACGCGATCATCGCGTGGCACGGCAAAGGGCAAATCCGCTACATCCCGTTTCCCGACGAGCTGAAGTCGCGCTATCAAAGCTTCACCGAAGCGGATATCACGGCGCTGCGCCGCGCCGGCTACTCGCGCCCGTTCCGCGACGTACGGACGGGCATCAAGGACTATCTCGACGCGCTCGGCCACGGGACGTGACGGCCGCGGACAAAGTGCTCGTCGTCGGCCCGTCCTGGGTGGGCGACATGGTCATGGCGCAAGCGCTGTACAAGCTGATTCGGCAACGGAGCCCCGCGGCGGAGATCCACGTCGTGGCGCCGCCGTGGTCTTTGCCCGTGCTCGAGCGCATGCCCGAAGTGGCGCGCGGCATCGAGCTCGCCGTCGGGCACGGCGATCTCGGGCTCGGCCGCCGCTTATCGCTCGGCCGCCGGCTGCGCAGCGAGCGCTACGCCCGCGCCGTCGTGTTGCCGCGCTCGGCCAAGGCCGCGCTCGTGCCGTGGTTCGCGCGGGTTCCGCGGCGAACCGGCTTTCGCGGCGAGTGGCGGTACGGCTTGTTGAACGACGTGCGTCGCCTCGATGCGCGGCTCGACCAGACCGTGAAGCGATTCGTCGCGCTCGGCCAGGCGCCGGGCGAGGCGCCGTTCGACGTGCTGCCGCCGCACCTTCAGCCGCGGCTGCGAAGCGACGCGCAGAATCTCGAGCGGCTGCGCGCCGCGCACGGGCTGCGCGCCGGAGCGCCGTTCGCGGCACTGATGCCGGGCGCCGAGTACGGCGCCGCGAAACGCTGGCCTGCCGCGCGCTTCGGCGCCGTGGCCGCGGCGCTCGCGGGCACCGGCAGCGACGTCGTCGTGCTCGGGTCGGCCAAGGAGCGCGCGATCGGCGAAGAGGTCGCAGCCAGCGCCGGGAGCGCGCGTGTGCGCAACTTGTGCGGCGCCACGTCGCTCGTCGACGTCGTGGATCTGCTGGCGGCCGCCGACGTCGCCGTCAGCAACGACTCGGGTCTGCTGCACGTCGCGGCCGCCGCCGGCGCGCCCGTCGTCGCCGTCTATGGCTCGTCGTCGCCGAAATTCACGCCGCCGCTGACCGAGTCCGCGGCCATCGTGTGGCTCGAGCTCGAGTGCAGCCCGTGCTTCGCGCGCGAGTGTCCGCTCACGCACCTGCGCTGCCTCAACGATCTTTCGCCGGCCATGGTGCTGCGCGCCGCGGAAGCGGCGCGTACGATGCGGCGAGCGGAGAGCGGCCGATGAGCGCCGACGAGACGTTCGTCGAGCACGGCGCCCACCTGATGCTCGCGGCCGGCGAGCGCGCCGAAAAGCCGACTCCGAATTGGTTCGACCCCGCCGAGTGGCGGCGAGCCGGAGCCGTTGCGATCGAGACGTCGGGCCGCGGCGAGGTGCTGATCGTCGCGCACGGCGACGAGACCTGGGTGCTGCGGCACTATCGGCGCGGTGGGCTCGTGGCGCGCGTGATCGACGATCATTACGTCTGGCTCGGCCCCGAGCGCACGCGCGCGTTCCGCGAGTGGCGATTGCTGCGCAGTCTCCGCGCAGCCGGTCTGCCGGTGCCGAACCCCGTGGCCGCGCACGTCTATAGGACCGGCGTCATCTATACGGCCGACATCATCACTTCGTATCTACGCGACACGCGCAAGCTGTCGTGGTTCATCGCGCAGGGAACCCTTCCGGCCGGGTGCTGGCGGCGCATCGGCGCGATGATCCGCGGGTTTCACGATCACGGCGTCGACCATCCCGATCTAACGGCGCACAACGTGCTGCTCGACGACGCCGGCAACGCGTTCCTCGTCGACTTCGACAATGCGCTCATCAAGCCGCCGGGCGATTGGCAGCGCGCCGGCGTCGAACGGTTCAACCGTTCGCTGCGCAAAGTCGCGCTCGAGACGGGCACGGACTTCGACGCCGAGGCGTGGGCCGAGGTCGAGGCCGGCTACGCCGCGGCGGGCTCAGCGCGCCTGGGTCTTGAGTAGATCGCGGATCTCGGCGAGCAATTTTTCTTCTGTGGAGGGAGCGGGCGGAGCCGGTGGAGGCGCCGCTTCTTGCTTGCGCCTCAGCCTGTTGATGCCGCGAATGAGCAGGAAGATCGCAAACGCCACGATCACGAAGTCGAGCACGTTGTTGATGAACAAGCCGTACTTGATGATCGGCGCGCCGGCCGCTTCGGCATCCGCCACGCTCGCGTACGTCGCGTCCATCGAGAGATTCACGAACAGATTGCTGAAGTCCATGTTGCCCATGAGCAGGCCGATCGGCGGCATCATCACGTCGTTGACGAGCGACGTGACGATCTTGCCGAACGCGGCTCCGATGATGATGCCCACGGCCATGTCGATGACGTTGCCGCGCATCGCGAACTCTCTGAACTCTTTTAGCATTGCTGTCTCCGAATTCTTGGGTGTTCACCGCCCGCCCACCCGGCGCGGTCGCAGCCAAGTCTACTCTCCGCGCGAGCGGGAGCAGGCGAACCGCCCGCCGCCCGGCTCGCCGGAGAGGCGCAGTTCCATTTCGTGGGCTGCCCTCGGCGTCGCCGAGCCGCGCACGGTGGGCCCGTGGCCCGACACGAATGCTCGGGCGAACGCGCGATCATCCCTTTCCTATGAAACTCGCGTGACCCTGCAACGGGCGCCGCCGCGCCGCGCGCTAGAGGTTCGGGGCGTGCCGGGCGGGCCTTGCGTCGACCGCGAGCCGGCGCTCGTCGCCGGAGCGCGCGTGGCGAGTCAACGCGCGTAGACGTCGGGATACGGCGGCGGCCGGCCCTTGAACTTCTTGTACAGCCAGAGGTACTGCTCCGGCGCGAGCCGGATGTAATCCTCGAGCAGCGCGACGAGGCGCGCGGTATCGCGCGCAGGCGAATCGCCGGGAAAGCCGTGCAGCGGCGGCCCGATGTCGACGCGGTAGTCGCCGCTCGGCAGTCGGCGGAAAAAGTATGGCAGGACCGTCGCGCCGCTCAGGGCGGCGAGCTTGCTCGTCGCCGTGTTCGTCACGGCGGGCTCGCCGAAGAACGGCAGGAGCTCGCTCTGGTTGCCGAGATACGTCTGGTCGGGCAAGTAAGCAACCGCGTGATTCTCGCGCAGCTTGCGCAGCAAAGCGCGAACGTTGTCGCGCGGAATCTGCGTCTTGGCGAAGCGATGGCGGCCGCGGCGAATCACGACGTCGATCATTGCGTTGCGCTGCGGCCGATACATGCAGCTCACGCGCGGCACCAGCGCCTCGAGCACGGCCACGCCCACCTCGAGCGTCGTGAAGTGCGCCCCGACGAGCAGCGCGCCGCGTCCCCGAGTCAGCGCCTGCTCCAGGTGCTCGCGGCCGTGAATCTCGACGCGCTCGAGCAGGCGCTCGATCGGGGTGAACCAGCCGATGCCCATTTCGACGAACGACATGCCGACGGCCTCGAAATGCCGTTCGAGCAACTCCGCGCGTTCGGCTGCCCAGCTCTTTGAAGCAGAGCTCGAGGTTGCGCTGCGCGACGTAGTGCTCGCGGCGCTTCAGTCGCTTGAACAGAGCGCCGACGCAGCGCCCGACGCGGAGTTGCCAGGATCGCGGCAGCTTGGCCGCGATCTTCATGAAGCCGAGCAACGCCCACGTCGGCCAGTAGCGCGGCCCGGCGAATCTCGCGAAAGAAAGCTCCTTGGGGTACTTCAACGGCGGCCGCTCGCGAGCACGCGCTCAAGGCGCCGGAGCGGCATACAAGTCCGGCAGTGGCGCGGGACGGCCCTTGAACCGCTGGTGAATCCACCAGTACTGCTCGGGACACAGGAGAATGTAGTCCTCGAGCAGCTTCGTCAGCGCACGCGTGTCGGCCACGTCGTCGCCGCTCGGCAGGCCCGGAAGCGGGGCGCCGATGCTCATGACGTACCGATCGCTCGGCAGTCGGCGGCAAAAGTACGGCAGCACCGCGGCGCCGCTCGATCTCGCGATGCGCCCGATGGCCGTGTTCGTCATGGCCGGCTCGTCGAAAAACGGGATCAGCACGCTGCCTTTGCCGCCGTAGCTTTGGTCCGACGCGTACCAAACGACGCCGTTCTCGCGCAGGCAGCGCATGAGCCTCCGAACGTTGTCCTTCTCGAACAGGACGTCGTAGTAACGAGCCCGGCCGCGGTTCATGATCCTGTTCATCGCGGGATTTCGCTGCGACTTGTACATCCCGCAGAGCTGCGTGCAGAGCGGCTTCAGCGCAGGCCAAAAAAACTCGAACGTCGTGAAGTGCGCCGAGAACAGGATCACGCCGCGGCCTTTAGCGAGCGCCGCTTCGAGGTGCTCTGCGCCTTCGACGTCCACGCGTGCACGCACCGCTTCGGGCCGGCCGAACCAGCCCATGGCCATCTCGACGACCGAGAGGCCCAGCGCTTCGAAATGCCGCTCGAGAATCCGCGCGCGCTCGCCGGCCGGCAGGTGCGCCAGGCACGTGTCGATGTTGCGCGCGGCAATCCTGCGGCGGTCGCGAAGCAGCGCGTACCCGGCGCGGCCCAGCGCTCGTCCCATGGCCATCTGCGCGCTCGCCGGCAGGCGAACCACGAGGCGCATCCACGCGTAGCCGAGCCAGACGGCCGCGTAGCGCAAGGCGGCGAACTTAGTGGTCCAGAAATTATCTGAGGGCATGAACCCCTGAGAATGGCTCGAAGAATCTTGAGCCGAATCTTAGCAGTAACGGCGCGGCGGGCCGCTTGAATTGCCGGCGGCGCGGTACCATCTCGAGGCGCAAGAACGCGTACATGGAGGCCCGGAGACATCGATGAAGCGCATTGCCTTGTTCGTCGCCACGAACGTTGCCGTCCTGGCGGTGATCTTTCTGGTGCTCAACATCTTGGGCGTCGAGAGCATTCTCGCGAACAACGGAGTCGACCTCGATCTCGGGGCGCTCCTCGTCTTCTCCGCGGTCATCGGTTTCTCCGGCTCGCTGATCTCGCTCGCCATCTCGAAATGGATGGCCAAGATGTCGACGGGCGCGCACGTCATCGACCGGCCGCGCAACGCGACGGAAAGCTGGTTGCTGAGCACGGTTCATCGGCTGGCCGACCAGGCGGGCATTCGCCATCCCGAGGTCGCGATCTACGATTCGCCCGACGTCAATGCGTTTGCGACGGGCCCCACACGCAACAACTCGCTCGTCGCGGTCAGCACGGGGCTTCTGTCGCGGCTTTCCCAGGACGAAGTGGAAGCCGTGCTCGGCCACGAGGTGAGCCACGTCGCGAACGGCGACATGGTCACGCTCGCTTTGCTGCAGGGCGTCGTCAACACGTTCGTCGTGTTCCTGTCGCGGGTGATCGGCTTCATCGTCGATCGCGTGCTGCTGCGTAACGAGCGCGGGATGGGCCCCGGATTCTTCATCGCGAGTCTCGCGGCGCAGATCCTGCTCGGCATCCTCGCGAGCATGATCGTGATGTGGTTCTCGCGGCGGCGCGAGTTCCGCGCGGATGCCGGCGGCGCCCGGCTTGCCGGCCGTAACTCGATGATTCGCGCGCTCGAAGGTTTGCGGCGCTCGACGCAGCCGGCGCAGCTGCCCGAGGCGATGCGGGCGTTCGGCATCTCGTCGGGTGCCGCACGCGGTTTCGGCCGGCTGTTCATGTCGCACCCGCCGCTCGAAGAGCGCATCGCGGCACTCCAGCGCGCAGCCTGACTCGACTCTGTTCGTCTCGAGCGCACCGCCGTGCGCTCGAGACGCTCGCGCGGGGGGCGGAACCGGTTCGTTGCTATTTTTCGTGGGGTTGATCTAGAGTCTCGCCGATGAGCGGATCCCGCGCCGTCATTGGCATCGTCATCGGCATATCGTGCCCGCTCGGAAGCGCTGCGGCCGACGAGCTCCTCGGCACCGCCGTGCCGGCAACGATGGCGATTTCGCCGAAAGCGGCCGCGGCGGCACCGGAGCGCGCGGACTACGTGCTCGTCGACAAGTCCGACCGCAAGCTGTACCTCTACAAGGCCGGGCGCGTTCTACGCGAGTTCGACGTCTCGCTCGGCCTCGTTCCCACGGGACCGAAACAGCGCGAGGGCGATTTCAGAACTCCCGAAGGCAAGTACGTGCTCGACGCTCGCAACGTGAACAGCGACTACTTCCTGTCCATTCACGTCTCGTATCCGAACGAGGCCGACCGCGCGCGTGCCCGCGCCTTGGGCGTCGATCCCGGCGGGCAAATCATGATCCACGGCTGGCCCAACGAGCCGAAGCAGGACCTGCGCCGCTACCAAGGCATCGATTGGACCGACGGCTGCATAGCGGTGAGCAATTCCGACATGATCGACATCTGGCTCATGACGCGCGAGTCGACGCCGATCGAGATTCGCCCCTAGGGCGGGCCGGTAGCGCCACGCAATGGACGCGTTGATTGCCCCGGAGGGCAGCCTCGAAATCCTCTCCCAGGTCGAGGCGAACCAGCTCCGTTACGCCGGCGGCGGAGGCCTCTACGAGCTGTGGCGCCAGTGCTCGCTCGCGGTGCTGAACTCCGGCGCTTCGGACGACGACGTCCGCAGAATCATGAGCCGTCACGAGGACTTCAGCATCGCCGTCGTGCAGTATGAGGGCGGCGTCGCGCTCGAGCTCAAGAACGCGCCCGACATCGCTTTCGTGGGCACGGAGATGATTCGCGGCATCCGCGAGCATCTGTTCGCGGTGCTCCGCGACCTCTTGTACGCGCACGACGACGTGCTGAACAACCCGCGCTTCGACTTGAAGAGCTCGGCGGGCATCACGGACGCGGTGTTCCACATCTTGCGCAACGCGCGCGTCCTGCGGGCGCACGAGGAGCCGCGCCTCGTCGTTTGCTGGGGGGGCCACGCCATCGGGCGCGAAGAGTACGACTACACGAAAGTCGTCGGCTACGCGCTCGGGCTGCAGGGCCTCGACATCTGCACGGGATGCGGCGCCGGCGCAATGAAAGGGCCGATGAAAGGAGCCACGGTCGGTCACGCGAAGCAGCGTATTCGCACGGGGCGCTATCTGGGCCTCACGGAGCCGACGATCATCGCGGCGGAGTCGCCGAACCCGATCGTCAACGAGCTCGTGATCTTGCCCGACATGGAAAAGCGGCTCGAAACCTTCGTCCGCATGGCACACGCGATCGTCGTTTTTCCCGGCGGCGTCGGCACGGCGGAGGAGATTCTGTATCTGCTCGGCATCCTCTTGAGCCCCACGAACGCCGACGAAACGATGCCGTTGATCTTCACGGGCCCCACATCGAGCAAGGCCTACTTCGAACGGCTGCACGGCTTCCTCGGCGAGACCCTCGGCCCCGTGGCGCAGCGCCGCTACGAGATCATCCTCGGCGACCCGAGCCGCGTAGCCGCCGACGTGATGCGGGGTCTGCAGCGCGTCCGCGACCGGCGCGCGGCCGACGACAACGCGTATTTCTTCAACTGGGCGCTCGACATCGATCTGCCGTTTCAGATGCCGTTCGAGGCCACGCACGAATCGATGCGCGCGCTCGAGCTGCATCGCGATCAGGCGCCGCACGACCTCGCGTTCAACTTGCGGCGAGCTTTTTCGGGCGTAGTTGCCGGCAACGTGCGCGAAGCGGGCATCGCCCTCGTGGAGAAGTACGGTCCTTTCGAGCTGCGCGGCGATCGCAAGATCATCGCCGCGCTCGGAACGCTTCTGCAGAACTTCGTCACCGAGCGGCGCATGCGCTTGTCGGAGCCGAACGCCTACGTGCCCTGTTATCGGATCGTCGCCTGAACGGCACACCGCGTCGCGCAATTATCGTCAAAACCCGCGCAGCTCATGGCACGCCGTTGTGACTTGGTTCCTCGGCTCGCGACGGTTTGCGCGCTAGCCTTCGCTCATCTGACTGACAGGGACTGTCAAGACGACCATGAGCGATCAAAAGCCACACCAGTTCCGACCCGCCTTGTACTCGAAGGATGGCTCCTCCGAGGAGCACCGTACGAGCGAGCAACACGGCTGGGACGCGTACCGGAAGTGGTTATCGCGCGTCAGCACGAAGTCCACGGGCGAACGCGCGCCGCTCGATCACTCGATCTACAGCTGGCGCGGCTATCACACGTGGGCGGACAAGGTGCGTCAGTCCTGGAAGGACGGCTGACGGGAGCGCCGTTCAAGTCGGCGTCTGCACCGTTAGGCCGCCGGCGACCGCCGACTGAACGGACGAGCGCTCGGGCGCCGAGTTCGGCCTCTCCAGCGGCACGACGTTTCCCGCCGAGGGCTGACTCCGGCGCCGCCCCGCGAGCCAGGACAGAATCTGCTCCCACTGCGGCAAGTCTTGCCGAACCTGCCAGCGCGGCATCTCGTAAACACCCAAGCCCGTCTCGGCCGAGCGTACGTAAACCTGCGCGTCGCGCAGCGTGGCAATCAACGGGATATCCAAGCTGCTCAAGAATCGCGTCAGCGACTGCGAGACGCGAGTGTTGCTGCGGACGCGGTTCGCGACGATGCCGATGCGCTTCTCGGATCGCCGGATCTTGGCGACGAGAAGCAGGTCGGCGATGCACTTCGCCGTCGCGTGAATGTCGATCTCGGACGGCATGACCGGGACGAGCAAGGCGTCGGCGCCGCGCGTGAGCTCCGGCAGGGTGTGCGGCTCGACGGCGGCCGGCGTGTCGACGACCACGGCGCGGCAGTGATCGGGAATCCGCGTTTGCCAGCTTCGTGTGACGGTTGCGGAGCGCTCGAAGGCAGCGATGCCGTGAATCGCCGGCGCCTCGTTGGGGCGCTTGCGCAGCCAGCGCAAGCTCGAGCCCTGCCGATCGAGATCCATGAGCGTCGGCCGCTCGCCAGCCGCCGCGAGACACGCTGCGAGATTGCTCGCGATCGTGGTCTTGCCGGAGCCCCCTTTCGGGTTCAAGACGACGATTCTTTGCATGGCGCCGAGTCAGCCGCCGCGCGTCGTTCGCCGTCGATGCGCACGACTCACGGCAATAAGTAAAACCATCGTTCGCGTCGGGTTCTTGAGAGCACTTTCACAGCGACTGCGAATGCCGATCGTTATAGTTCGTTCGTCAAAGCGCAAGATCTTCAAGCCATGGACGGAAAAGATCACGGCGGACACTCGCACTACAAGAATAGCATCTGCAGCTTGGAATGGATCGCTTGGGCAATCGACGCGGCTCGCCGGCACAAGAAGGACGAGCAGCGCGTCCCCCCCGTGCGCCCGCGACCGCTGTTGACGCTCGTCAAGATCGATTGCGCCCGCCGCTGAGGCCCAGCCCCATGGAAGTCGTATTGCTCTGGCTGGACGACCTCGACGACGCCTTGTTCTCGCTGGCGCTCGAGTGGGAGCGCTTGCGGCGGTTCGTGCTCAAGGTGGGGCTCGTGGCCTCGCTCGGTTTGGCCGCATCGGATCTGTCGGCGTTCGCCGCCGCGTGGGCTCCGGCCTTTTTCTACGTGGCCGCGACGAGCGTCGGCGCCTGGTTCCTGGCCGCGCTCTTGCGCGCCTACTACCATTCGCACCCCGTTCGGCTCCCGGCCGCGCCTTGAAAAAGCCGGCAAAGCTCCTAACCTAACTCCCTTCCCGAGAGTCAGCGTCAGCAGGAGCCATGGAGACCGGCGGGCCGTCTACGTTCACGTTTCAAGCGGAGATCAAGCAACTGCTGCACCTCATGGTGCACTCGCTCTACAGCGAGCGAGAGATCTTCCTCCGCGAGCTCATTTCCAATGCGTCCGACGCCAACGACCGGCTGCGGTTCGAGAGCCTGGCCAAGCCCGAGCTCCTGGCGAACGAGCCCGATCTCGTCGTCCGCGTCACCGTCGACGCCGACCTGCGCACGCTCCACGTGAGCGACAACGGCATCGGCATGAGCCGCGACGAGGTCATCGAGAATCTCGGCACGATCGCCCGCTCCGGCACGAGCCAGTTCCTGGCGCGGCTCACCGGCGATCAGCGCAAGGACGCGCAGCTGATCGGGCAATTCGGCGTCGGCTTCTATTCGGCTTTCATCGTCGCGGACGAGGTGACGGTGCTCACTCGCCGCGCCGATGCGCCGCCGGCCGAGGGCGTGGCTTGGGTCTCGGACGGGCAGGGTGAGTACCGCGTCGCGACCGTCGAGCGCGCCGAGCGCGGGACCACCGTCTCGCTCAAGCTCAAAGCCGACGCCGACGAGTTCCTGCGACCCGAGCGCTTGAAGCAGCTGATCCGCAAGTACTCCGACCACATCGCGTTTCCGGTTCGCTTGGTCGTAGGCGGCGAGCCCGAGGAAACCGTGAATCGGGCCAAAGCGCTCTGGGTGCGTCCGCGGGGCGAGATCAAGGACGAGGAGTACGTCGAGTTCTACAAGCATATCGCGCACGACAGCGAGGAGCCGTTGATCTGGAGCCACAACCGCGTCGAAGGCAAGCGCGAGTACACGAGCCTGCTGTTCGTGCCGTCGAAGGCGCCGTTCGACCTTTGGAACCGCGAGTCGCCGAAGGGCGTGAAGCTGTACGTGCAGCGCGTGTTCATCATGGACGAGGCCACGCAGTTCCTGCCGCTGTACCTCCGCTTCGTTCGCGGCGTGGTGGACTCGAGCGAGCTCGCGCTCAACGTCTCGCGCGAGCTGCTACAGCAGGACGAGGCCATCGGAGCGATGCGGTCGGCCTTGACGCGCCGCGTGCTCGACATGCTCGAGCGGTTGGCCGAGAACCCCGAGAAGTACGGCAAGTTCTGGGGCGAGTTCGGCCCGCTGCTCAAGGAAGGGCTCGTCGAAGATCCGGCCAACCGGGAGCGTCTCGCGAAGCTTTTGCGGTTCGCCACTACGAAGACCGCCGGCGGCGAAGAGACGCGCAGCCTCGATCAGTACCTCGCCGACGCAACGCCCGAGCAGGACGCCATCTACTACCTGGTCGCAGAATCGCCGACCGCGGCGCGCAGTAGCCCGCATCTCGAAGCGTTCAAGGAGCGTGATATCGAGGTGCTGCTCTTGACGGATCGCCTCGACGAATGGGTGATGCAGCACCTCACCGAGTATGGCGGCAAGGCGTGCAAGGACGTCCGCCGCGGCGTGGTCGATCTCGGCGTGAAGGATGGCGAGAAGAAGGCCGAGAAAAAGAGCGAGCCGGAAGATCGCGAGCGCCGCGCGCTCCTGAAGCGTGTGAAGCAGGTGCTGCGCGAGCGCGTCGACGAGGTGCGCGTCGGTGGCCGTCTGCGCCAATCGGCCGCGTGCCTGGTGTTGAAGGAGCACGACTTGGGCTACCAGATGCGCGAGCTGCTCGCGGCCGCCGGGCACAAGGCTCCGGCCGCGATTCCGAGCCTCGAGCTGAATCCGGAGCACCCGCTCGTGCGCCGTCTCGATGCCGAAACCGATCCGGGACGCTTCGAGCGGCTCGCGTTGCTGCTCTTCGAGCAGGCCGTGCTCGCCGAAGGCCGGCAGCTCGAGGACCCGGCGGCGTTCGTCGCGCGGCTCAACGAGCTCCTCACGGATCTCGGCACCCAGAGCGCCTCGTGACGGCGCGCGCGGCGGCGTCGCGCGCTCCAGCGACGATCGAGATTCCGGGCCCGGCCGGCGCGCTCGAAGGCGCCATCGATCTCGGCGCCGGCTCGGCCGCGGCAACCGCGGTACTCTGTCATCCGCATCCGCTGCGGCAGGGGACGATGACCAACAAAGTCGTGACCACCCTCGCACGCGCCTTCGCGCGGTTGGGCGCGGACGCCGTGCGGTTCAACTTTCGCGGCGTGGGCGGGTCCGCCGGCACGTTCGCGGACGGGGTCGGCGAGCGCGACGACGCTCTCGCCGTGGTGAGCTGGTGTCGCGAGCGCTGGCCGGGCCGGCGCCTCTATCTCGGCGGGTTTTCGTTCGGCGCCGCGATCGCGGCCGCCATCGCGGCGCGCGTCGAGCCCGCCGGCCTCGTGACGGTGGCTCCGCCGGTTCGGCTGCTGCCCGCGGATTTCGTTGCGCCTTCTTGCCCATGGCTCTTGATCCACGGCGAGGCCGACGACGTCGTGCCCGCGAAGCCGGTGCTCGAATGGTGCGCGACACTGCCGGCTCCGCCGAGCGTCGTGCTATTGCCGGGGGTCGGTCACTTCTTTCACGGCCGGTTGCCCGCGTTGACCGAGGCCGTGCACGCACACTTCGGCGCGGACTTCGGCTCGGAGGCCTCCGGTGCTGCGTAAGCTCGCGGCTCTGTTCGACGGCGGGCTCGCGCGCGAGAACGAAGATCCGGCAGCGCGCGAGCACGCGCTGCGGGTGGCGACGGCGTTGTTGCTGATCGAGGTGGCGCGCGCCGACTACGCCGACGACTTCGCCGAGGGCGAAACGATGATCGCCTCGTTGAAGCAGTTCTTCGCGCTCGACGACGCGTCGGCCGAGTTGTTGATCGAGGAAGCGCGCAGCGCCGCCGATCAGGCCGTCGAGCTGCAGCAGTTCACGCGCCGCTTGAACGAGCAACTCTCGGTGGCCGAGAAGCACCGCGTCGTGGAGATGCTCTGGCAGGTGGCGTTGGCGGATCGCCGGCTCGACAAGCACGAGGATCACCTCGTGCGCAGAATCGCCGACCTATTGTACGTGTCGCACTCCGATCTGATCCGCATCCGCAACCGCGTGCGGTCCACGCCCTGAGGCGAGCGGCTATTCTTCGACGAAGAACTGCTTCTTGAAGCGCACCGTGAAACGGCTCGCTTCGTTGCTCGGCGTGGCGTCGATCGTGTAGATGAGCACTTCGCCGTTGGTGATTCCCGTCTCGCCGACGTAGTAGATGGCCGTTTCCTCTCGGATCTCGCGCAGCGTCATCGTCGTGAGCTGACCGTTCAAGTTGATCGCCGAGGCCGACACGGCGCCCGTGACCGCTTCCGTTCGCCCGTCGGGAAGCTTGCGGTGCATGCTGACGTTCAGCATGGCGCGATCTCTGCTGCGGACGATGCCGTATTCGCGCGCGATCTCCGGCGACAGCTGATCCGTGTTCAAAGCGTTGAAGTAGATGACGTACTCGCCAAAGTCCTTGCTGCTCTCGGTGGCCGGCAAGACGCCTTCCTGAGTGTTCGCGACGCCGACCTGAGTGGCCGGCTCGCAGGCCGCAAGCCCCGCCGCGAGAATCAGGCAAGCGTGCGTGCGAATGCGTCTAACCATGCTCCCCCCCCGCCAATGCGCGATTTCGTTCTTGCCCGCACCGACATTACGCGCGTGCTCGAATACTGTCTAGCGAAGGTAGGCCAAGTACGGCGGAAACGGAAGGGCGATGCGGAGCGCGTGCAAGAGCAGCAACACGACGAGAGGCGAAAGGTCGAGGCCGGCGATCGGGGGCAGCACTCGCCGGACGGGGCGCAGTAGCGGCTCCACGAGGTCCGCCAGGAAGTCGGCCATCGGGTTCATGCCGCCGCCGAACCAGCTCATGAGCACGTAGATGAACAGCGCGACGGTATAGAACAGCAGCGTCAGCGAGACGAGCCGCAGCAAAGAATAGAGGAGCAGGTCCACGATCGAGAGCGTTACGCCTACGAGCTGCAGCAGCAGGAACGTGACGATGATCTCGAGAACGATCAGCACGACGAGCGTCGGCGCGTCGAGGCCCGCGACGCTCGGCAGCACGCGGCGCGCCGGCACCACCAGCGGGTTCGTCGCTTTGAACACGAACTGCGCGAGAGGGTTGTAGTAGCTCGCTCGCACCCACTGCATGATGAAGCGCAGCAGAAACGTGAGGAGGTACAGATCGGCGATCGTCTGGACTAGAAAGATGAGCGCACGTTGCATCGGCGGCTACTCGAACGAATGGTTTGAAGATAGCACGAGCATTGGCGGCGCTCATGCCCTGCGACTACCGAAGAGCGCCGTGCCGATGCGCACGTGCGTAGCGCCGGCGGCGACGGCGTCCTCGAAATCCGCGGACATCCCCATGGACAAGCTGTCGAGCGCGATGCCGTCGGCCACGAGAGTCTCCTTGAGCGCCGCAAGCTCGTCGAACCAGCGCTTCGGCGTGTGGCTCTGCGGCGGCAGCGTCATGAGGCCGCGCAGCTTGAGCTTCGGCAGCGCGCCGATCGCTCGCGCCAGTTCCGCCACTTGCTCGGGCGGCGCGCCGCTTTTTTGCGGCTCGCGGCCTTGATTGACCTGGATCAGCACGTTCAGCGGGGCCGCGAACGGGCGGCGCTGCTCGTTGAGCCGTTCGGCGATTCGCAGCCGATCGACGGTGTGCACCCAATCGAACGCTTCCGCAACCTGACGAGTCTTGTTCGCTTGCAGCCTGCCGACGAAGTGCCACGTTGCGGCCAAGTTCGACAGCGCGGACATCTTCGGCAGCGCTTCCTGCACGTAGCTTTCGCCGAAGTGCGACAAGCCGGCACGGTACGCGGCCGTGATCGACGACACGGATTGCTGCTTGCTGACGGCGACGATCGTCACGCTCTCCGGCGAACGACCAACGTGCTTTGCTGCGCGCGCGACGCGTTCGAGTATTTGTGCCAAATGGTCCGTGATTTGAGTCACGCTTTGCCGGCAGCCCTTGGCTATACTGTCAACTTCGCGCCCTTCCCACGAGGGCACGGACCCCTGCTAAAGGAGCGCCATGGCCGCGGTCGATATTGCGCAACTGCTCGCGTTTGCCGTCAAGAACAACGCTTCGGACCTGCACTTGTCATCCGGTGTTCCGCCGATCATCCGCGTCGACGGCGACGTCAAGCGCATCAACATGCCGCCACTGAAGCACAAAGAAGTGCACAGTATGGTTTACGACATCATGAACGACAAGCAGCGCAAGGACTTCGAAGAGTTCTTGGAGACTGACTTCTCGTTCGAGATTCCGAAGCTCGCGCGCTTCCGGGTCAACGCGTTCAATCAAAACCGCGGCTGCGCCGCCGTATTCCGCACGATTCCGTCGCAGATCTTGAGCCTCGACGATCTCGGCGCGCCTCGCATCTTCAAGGACATCGCGATGCACCCGCGCGGCCTCGTGCTCGTGACGGGGCCAACGGGCTCCGGTAAGTCGACGACGCTCGCGGCGATGGTCGACTACGTCAACGACAACAAGCCCGATCACATCATCACGATCGAAGACCCGATCGAGTTCGTGCACGAGAGCAAGCGCTCGCTGATCAATCAGCGTGAGCTGCACCGCGACACGCACGGGTTCAGCGAGGCATTGCGGTCGGCCTTGCGCGAAGACCCCGACGTCATCCTCGTCGGCGAGATGCGAGACCTCGAGACGATCCGGCTCGCGCTCACGGCCGCCGAGACCGGTCACCTCGTTTTCGGCACCCTGCACACGAGCTCCGCCGCAAAGACGATCGACCGCGTCGTGGACGTATTCCCGGCCGCGGAGAAGGAGATGGTCCGCAGCATGCTGTCGGAGTCGCTGCGCGCCGTCATCTCGCAGACGCTGCTGAAGCGCGTCGGCGGCGGCCGTATCGCCGCGCACGAGATCATGATCGGCACGCCCGCCATCCGAAACCTGATCCGGGAAGGCAAGATCGCGCAGATGTATTCAGCCATTCAGACGGGCCAGGCGCAGGGCATGCAGACGCTCGACCAGAACCTGCACGAGTTGATGATGAAGGGCCTCATCACGAAAGAGGAAGCCCGCTTCAAGGCCGTCAACAAAGAGAGTTTCTGAGCTCTACGAGCAGACGGCCGCGCGTCTGCTTTTGAGAGCGCCTCGTCAAGGAGCGCGCCGGGATGGAACGCGATCAAGCAGTACGGCTGACGCAAAACCTGCTCAAGAAGATGGTCGAGAACAACGGTTCCGACCTCTTCATCACGGCCGATTTTCCGCCGGCCATCAAGATCGACGGCACGATCCGCCCGTTCGCCGACCGGCCGCTCACGTCGGCGCAGGCTTCGCTGATCGTGCGCTCGATCATGAACGACAAGCAGGCGAAGGAATTCGACGCGACGAAGGAATGCAACTTCGCGATCGCGCCGCAAGGCATCGGCCGGTTCCGCGTCAGCGCGTTCGTCCAGCAAGGGCACGTCGGCGCCGTCATCCGCACGATCGTCACGAAGATCCCGTCGTTCGAGGATCTCGATCTGCCGCCGCAGCTCAAGGACGTTGCGATGACCAAGCGGGGCTTGTGCCTCGTCGTCGGCGGCACGGGCTCCGGCAAGTCGACGACGCTTGCCGCGATGATCGGCTACCGCAACGAGAACAGCCGCGGCCACATCATCACGATCGAGGACCCCGTCGAGTACGTTCATCCGCATCGCGGCTGCGTCGTCACGCATCGCGAGGTCGGCGTCGACACCGAAAGCTGGCACAACGCGCTCAAGAACACGCTGCGCCAGGCGCCCGACGTGATCATGATCGGCGAGATCCGCGACCAGGACACGATGAACTATGCGATCCAGTTCGCGGAGACGGGCCACCTTTGCGTGGCCACGCTGCACGCGAACAGCGCGAACCAGGCGCTCGACCGCATCATCAACTTCTTCCCCGAGGAGCGCCGCCATCAGCTCCTCATGGACCTCTCGCTGAACATCACGGCGATGATCTCGCAGCGCCTGCTGCCGCGAGAGAACAAGATGGGCCGTATCGCGGCAATGGAAATCATGCTCGCTTCGCCGCTGATCAGCGATCTGATTCTGCGCGGCGAGGTCGCGATGATCAAAGACATCATGGCGAAGTCCACGCGTCTCGGCATGCAGACCTTCGACCAGGCGCTGTTCCAGCTCTACGAGGACGGCGCCATCTCGTACGAGGAAGCGATGCGCAACGCGGATTCGAAGAACGAGCTCAGGCTCAAGATCAAGCTGCAGAGCAAGCGCGAGGGCGCGGCGGCGGCAGAGCATGGCGAGAGCTTGCAGCTCGCCGAAGAAGAGCGCGAAAGCCGCTTCTGAGCAGTCGCTGCAGGCGCCTTCTTCATGAACGTCAAACCGCTTTTCAAGCTGATGGTCGACAAGAAGGCGTCGGACCTCTTCTTCACGACCTATGCTCCCGTGATGATCAAGATCGACGGCAAGATCATGCCCGTCAACCAGGTGGAGCTGACGCCGAAGATGGTTCGGCAAGCGGCGCTCGAGCTCATGAACGAGCAGCAGCTCGAGCAATTCACGAAAGAGCTCGAGATCGACTTCGCGATCTCCGAGGCGGGGCTCGGGCGATTCCGCGTGAACGTGTTTCACCAGCGCGGCAACGTCGCGATGGTGCTCAGGTTCATCACCCCGGAGCTGCCGCAGCTCGACGCTCTCGGCATGCCGGACATCCTGAAAGACATGATCATGCTGCGCCGCGGGCTGATTCTGATGGTCGGCGCGAGCGGCTCGGGCAAGTCGACGACGCTGGCCGCGATGATCGACTACCGCAACAAGAACTCGGCGTCGCACATCGTCACGATCGAGGACCCGATCGAGTTCCTGCACAGCAATCAGAAGTCGATCGTCAACCAGCGCGAAGTCGGCCTCGACACGATGTCGTATCATCGCGCTTTGCGCAGCGCGATGCGCGAGGCGCCGGACGTAATCCTGATCGGCGAGATCCGCGACCGCGAGACGATGCAGGCCGCGATCGACCTCGCCGGCACGGGCCACCTCGCGATCGCGACGCTGCACGCGAACAACTCGCCCGAAACGCTCGACCGCATCATCAACATGTATCCGAACGATCAGCACAAGCAGGTGCTGATGGACTTGGCGCAGTACGTTCGCGTGATCATTTCGCAGCGGCTCGTCCGCTCGAAGGAAGGCAAGCGCGTCGCGGCCGTCGAGATCATGCTGAACACGCCGCATATTTCGGAGCTGATCCTGAAGGGCGACATCAGCAACGTGAAGGAAGCGTTCAAGGACACGAAAGAGCCCGGCATGCAGAGCTTCGACCAGGCGCTGTTCGAGCTCTACCGCAAGGGCCTGATCAGCATGGAAGAGGCGCTCTCGAACGCCGACTCGCGCTCGAACCTCGAGGCGAAGATCAACTTCGGCTAGGCCGCGCCCAAGCCGCACGTCGGCCGCAGTCGGGACACCGGACGCGACGATCAGCGCATTCGCTCGATCGGAGCGTAGGCCGACAGCAGCAGCCAGCTCGGGAAGTTCTTGCGCAGCACGGCCGGACCGCGCAGCTCGATTTCGCCCGCGCGTATCGCGGCTTTCAGTGGCCTGAGCCCCCGCCAGACTTCGGCGAGCGTCCGGACGCGGCACCGCACCGCGAGGTCGACGGTGTGCCCGGGCGGCTTCAGGCACACGTCGATGTCCCCGTCGTTCGAGACGATCCAGAAGTGCCGCTGTCGCGGCGCGTCCGCAAACTCGATCTCGATCACCGTGCGGCCGTGCGGCATCTGCGCGACGTTCATTCGCCTATGCATGTTCCAGACGAGCCAGCCGGGGTCGAGGTCCGCGGGTTTGATGTCGCGCGCCCAGCGCTGACCCCATTCGCCGAGGCCGCGCAGGATCGGCCTAAGCTCTTGCCCGGCTTGCGTGAGCGCGTAGTCGTGCCCACCGCTCGCGGCCCGGCGCCTTTGCACGATGCCGGCGTGCTCGAGCGTCTCGAGCCGCTGCTTGAGCAGCGTCGGCGAGATCCTCGGCACACCGCGCCGGATGTCGTTGAACCGTGTGCTGCCGGCCAGGAGCTCGCGCGCGATCAACGTCATCCAACGCTGCGTGAGCACCTCGGATGCGAGCGCGATGGGGCAGAACTGACCGAAACCGGCTTGCATGGCGTTTAGGATCATGAGCCTGCGTTTCGCGAGCCACAAGCCGGGCGGCGGTCCAGATTCGTGACTGGATCGCGCTCGGCGGCGCGGCAAGATCGACGAGCTGCATCGATGCGCTGGAGAATGGTCATGCAAAAGCCAACTGCCGAAGCCTGGATCGACCGGCGCGAGGTGCTCGCCGGTCTCGCGAGCGCGCTCGTTCCGGCGGCGTTACGCGCGCAGGACGCCTCCGACGCGGCCGTGTCGAACGGGCGCGGCGTGTCGCCGTTCGACCTCGAGCGCTTCATCGACGATTGCCGCATCGCGAACCGCGAGGCGGACGCGCAGCGCGCCGTCGAGGACGTGGTGACGCGTGCGATCGCGAGCCCGTCGGGCGTCCTCGAAGCGCTGGGCCCACCGCAGCAAGCGGGAATCCAGACGCTCCATCGCTCCGCCGGCCTCACGATCTTGAACATCGTTTGGGCGCCGCTGATGCAGTTGATGCCGCACGAGCATCGGATGTGGGCCGTGAGCGGCATCTATACGGGCCGCGAGGACAACATCCTGTGGCGGCGCGCCCGCAACAGCATCGGGGCGCGCGGCGCGGTCTCGTTCGCGAGCGGCGAGGTCGTCTCGATGCCCGACGACGCCATCCACTCGGTCGCGAATCCGATCGATCGTTTCACGGGCGCGATCCACATCTACGGCGGCGACTTCTTCGCGACGCCGCGCAGCGAGTGGGACCCCGGCACGCACGAGGAGCAGCCCTGGAGCCTCGAGAAGGCGCAACGTATCTTCGCGGAGTCGAACGCGCGCTTCGCCGGAGCGACGGCCGGCAATTGTGCGAGATGGTGACAGCGGTTGCGGCGGCCCGTGCTCGATCCTAGACTCCGCGTCAGCCGATTCCAGGGATCGAGGGAAACGCCGATGAAGAACGGAGCTTTGGGCGCTGTTGTCGCGTCGTGGTTCTTGGCCGGCGCCGCCATCGCCGCCAATCCGTTGCAGGGCGAGCTCGAGCTGAAGGCCGCCGGCAAGGCCGAGCGAAACGCCGGCTTGTGGCTCGACGGCCAGTACGTGGGGTTCGTCGAGGACCTCGAAGGGCGCGGCAAGCTCGTCCTCCTGCCCGGCGAGCACGAGCTCGTATTCAAGCTCATCGGGTACGACGACCTGACGCGCACGATTCGCGTCGAGCCGGGCTCGCGCAACGAGTATCGCGTCGCGATGCTGCCCGTGGCGGACGCAAGCTACCCCGACAAGAACGAGACCGCGCAGCTCCGCCTCTCCGTGAAGCCTGAGAAGGCGGCGATTTTCGTCGACGATTCGTACGTCGGCCACGTCGATCGCTTCGACGGGCGCGGCGGCATGCGGTTGGCGGCGGGGACGTATCGCTTGACGATCGCCTTGCCCGGCTACGAAGCCTTCACGACGGAGCTCACGGTGCACTCGGGTCAGTCGTACGAGGTCAAGACCGACCTGCGGAAAGGCAGGCTGGACGAGCGGGCCGCGGCGCTGATCGCGGGTGGGACGGCCGCGGCGGACTACTAGGAGCGGGCAACGCGCGGCGTTGGAACGGCGCCTGCGCTACGGATAGACGGACCGCGCGTCGAAAACGGGCCCGTCCACGCACACGCGCTTCATCGCGGGCCCTTCTGGGGTCTCGACGAGCACGGCGCAGCCGGCGCACCCGCCGATGCCGCAGGCCATGTACTCCTCGAGCGCGACCTGGCACGGCAGCTCGAGCTCTCGCGCGAGCTTCGCCGCGGCTTTCAGCATCGGCGTCGGGCCGCAGGCGAAAACTTGCACCCGCGCGCGCTCGCCGGCGCCGAGTGCCGCGAGCGCGTCGCGCGCGAGGTCCGTGACGAAACCGCGGTGCGCGCCGGCGACACCGGCGTTGCTCGCGAGCCGCGACGGCACGCCCCACTGCTCGAGCAACGCGACGGCATGCGTCGCCGGCTTGCCCGTGCCCGGCACTTCGAGCCGCGATTCGACGAGCTCGAACGGAAACGGCACCTCGGATCCCATCAGCACGAGCGGCTGCAAGCGGTCGTCGGTGCGCACGCGGTCGGCCAGGAAGATCATCGGCGGGATGCCGACGCCGCCGCCGAGCGCGAGCAGGCGCGGCCGCGCCGGATCGATCGTGAACCCTTGACCGATCGGCGCGAGCACGCTGACGATCTCGCCGGGCTTCCGCCTGCCGAGCATCGCGAGGCCGTGCCCCTTCGGCTTGTACAGAAACTCGAGCCAGCCTTCCGCGGGGCTCGCGCGCATGATCGACAAGGGTCTTCTCATCGGCACGGACGGATCGCAGGTCAAGTGCGCGAACGTGCCGGGCGCGGCCGCGCGGGCAGCGCGCGGCGCTTCGACGCGCAGCACGAACTGTTGGCCCGGCCACGCGCGCTGCGACAAGACGCGCGCGTCCTCGAGAAACACGCTGCCGCGATTGCCGCCGTAGCTCACGATCTTCTTCTCACCGCCCGCCCATCCACTGCTCCGCGATCAAGCACGCCGCGACGCGGTCCACGCCGCCCTTGCCGACGCGGCGGCGAAGATACCCGGATCGGCGCTTCTCGGCGAGGTCCGACTCGGCCGCGGCCGACGTCAACGTCTCGTCGACGGTCGCAACGGGCAGCTCGTAACGCTCGGCCAGCGCCGCGGCGAACGCGCGCGCTTGCCGGGCGACGCTCTCGGTGCCCGGGCCTTCCGGCACGCCGACGACGAGCTGGGCCGGGCGCCAGTCGGCGACGATTCGGTCGAGGTCGCGCCAGGGCGGGTCGCCGGCGACGCGCAGCGTCGTGAGCGGTGATGCCGTCCGCGTCTTCAAGTTCGCGGTGGCGATGCCGAGGCGGCGCAGCCCAAAGTCGAAGGCGACGAGGATGTCGTGGCCGCTACCTACCACTCACCCGTCCCGGGCCATCAGGCGTGACCCGCGTACTGCGTGATGTGACGGATGTCGACCCCGGGCAAACCGAGCGCCGCCGTCCAGCGTTGCTCGCACGGCGTATCGAAGATGATGGCCGGATTCGCCGGGACCGTGAGCCAGGTGTTGCTGCCGAGCTCGGCTTCGAGCTGTCCTCGGCCCCAGCCGGCATAGCCGAGCGCGACGAGCACGGGTCCCAAGCTCTGGCCGCGGCCGATCGCCGCGAGAATGTCCGGCGAGGACGTGAGCTTGATCTCGGCGCCCGCATCGAGCGTCGCCTCGAACGTCCGGCTCGAGCGGTGCAAGACGAAGCCGCGCTCCGGTTCGACGGGCCCGCCGTGCATGACGGGGACGCTCGCGACGCTGCGGTCCTCGAGACCGATCGCGAGCTGACCCAGCATCTCGCCGAGCGACAGGTCGCCCGGCCGGTTGATCACGATGCCGAACGCGCCGTCGGCGTCGTGCTTGCAGATGTAGGTGACGGTCTCGTTGAAGTTGGGATCCGCCATCGCGGGCATCGCAATCAAGAAGTGATCTTGCAGCGACTGCATCGACGAAAAGCTCCGTTCGAACGTTCGGCTCTATCCTAGCATCGACTCGTTCGTCAGCGCCCGCCGGCGGACCCGGCCGTGAATTCCCATTCGTAGGCGAACCGCAGCACGTCGTAGTCTTCGCGGATGTCGTCGGGCAGCGGCGCGAACGGCGCTGCGAGCCGCAAGATCTTGAGCGCCGCTTGGTCGAGCGCTTTGTCTCCGGACGAGCGGCGCACGACGATGTCGGCGAGACGGCCGTCGGCCGCAATCACGACCTCGAGCGTCGGGCGCCCGGCGTCGATGTTGCCCAAGAGCTCGGTCGGGTAGTTCGCCGTGCCGATCCGCTCCACGCGCCGCCGCCATGCGTCGAGGTACTCGGCTAGGCCGGACTGCCGCGTGCTCGGCGTGGCGATCAGCGTGCGCGCGTCGTCGTTCCCGTCCGGCAGCTCGGCGCGCAAGCCGAGCTCGAGGGCCGTCGTTTGCGGCGCCGCGTCCTGGATCAACGCGGCCGCGCGCTGCCGCGTGAGCGCGGGGTCGTCCGTGGGCTGCGGGAGCGCCGCGACCGCCTCTTCCCCGCTGCCGCGCGTCACGAGCTGCTCGGCGCTCGGCGCGGCGTCGCGAGGCGTGCCGTCGACAGCGTCGGCTCCCAAAGGATCGCCGAGCTGCGTCGTCGGCTGGTCCTTGGACGGCGCGCTCGTCGCCCGCAGGCCGCGGGCGGCCTGGCCGGCGCCGGTTTGATCGAGGTTGGCGAGCAGCGTCGCCGTGTCGGCCGCGAGCTCCTCGCGCTCGGTGTCGAGCACGAGCGTCACGTTCAGCGATGGCACGATGTCGGCGTCGCGAAACGGCACGACCGAGAAGGTGACGCCGAGAATGACCACGCCGTGGACGAGCGCGGCCAGGAACAGCGTCGAGCCGAGGCGTTCATCGCTCATGAGCGGCGTCAACGATAGCGTCAGGCGGCGCGCGCCGCCAGCTTACGGTCGATGGCGTCGATGAGCTTAGCAGCGATGTCGATGCCGAACTGCCGATCGAGTTCACGGATTCCCGTGGGGCTCGTCACGTTGATCTCGGTGAGATAGTCGCCGATGACGTCGAGGCCCGCGAACAGCACGCCCTTCGCCGACAGCGTCGGCCCGACTTGGGCGGCCAGCCAGCGGTCGCGCTCCGTCAAGGGCCGGCCTTCGCCCTTCGCGCCCATGACGAGATTGCCGCGGCTCTCGCCCGGGGCCGGGATCCTCGCGAGCGCATAGTCGATCGGCTCGCCGTCGATCAGGAGCACGCGTTTGTCGCCGTCGGCAATCTCGGGGATGTAGCGCTGCGCCAACGTGAAGCGCGCGCCGTGATCCGTCAGCGTCTCGATGATGACGTTCGTATTGAGGTCGCCCGCGGCTATGACGAAGATCGAGCGGCCGCCCATGCCGTCGAACGGCTTCAACACGGCTTTGCGGTGCTCCTCCAGAAACTCGATCAAGGCGCTGCGCGAGCGCGTGACGAGGCTCGGCGGCGTGCACTGCGGGAACCACGACGTATACGCCTTCTCGTTGATGTCCCGCAGGCTTGCCGGCTTGTTGACGACGAGCAGGCCGCGGTTCTCGGCGAGCTCGAGGATATAAGTCGTGTAGATGTACTCCATGTCGAACGGCGGATCCTTGCGCATCAGCAGCGCGTCGAGCCTCTCGAGGCCGCCGCTCCAGGGCGCGCCGATCTCGAACCACCGCTCCGTGTCGTCGCGCACCTTGAGGCGCGCGCCGTGGCCGACGGGCGCCCCGTTGCGGACTTCGAGGTCTTGCTGCCGGAGGTACACGAGCTCGTAGCCCCGGCGCTGGGCGGCCAGCAGCATGGCCAAGGTCGAGTCTTTTTTGGGCTTGATCGAGTCGATCGGGTCCATGACGACGCCGAGCAACCGCGCGGACCGGCTCATTCAGCACTCCTCGCTTTTTTGCGTGCGGGTTCGCAGTTTCGCGAAAAAGCGCAACGCTACCATAACCCGATTTTGTCGAATGCTCGTCCGCTCGTGCGCCCGTTTCGGCGCACACGAAATGCGCGCCGTGAAAGCGCGCGCCTAGTCGTGGAAGGCATGTCGCCGATATGTTAAAAGGCGCGGTGAGTTCGAAGGCTTGAGGCTCTGCTCCGGGTCGAGAAACGCGGCGCGACCTGCGGGAGGAAAGCTACGTGTCTGGCGGCAGTGCAGTGAACCCGAAATTGAGCTTGCAAGGGCTCAAGATTCTCGTCATCGACGACAGCAAGACGATCCGGAGAACCGCCGAAACGCTGCTTGCCAAGGAAGGCTGCGAAGTATTCACCGCCGTCGACGGGTTCGACGCCCTCTCGAAGATCGCGGATCACCGGCCCGACATCATCTTCGTCGACATCATGATGCCGCGCCTCGACGGGTATCAGACCTGCTCCCTGATCAAGCACAACAAGATGTTCAAGGACACGCCCGTGATCATGTTGTCGAGCAAGGACGGGCTGTTCGATCGAGCTCGCGGCCGCCTCGTCGGGTCGGAGCAGTATTTGACCAAACCGTTCACGAAGGACGAGTTGCTCGGCGCCATCCACAGCCACGTGGCCAAGTAACCAGGTTCCCCTATGGCTCTCATCATGATCGTCGACGACTCGCCCACCGAGGTGCACGTCTTGAAAACGGCGCTCGAGAAGCACGGCTTCGATACCGTTTCGGCGGCCGATGGCTCGGAGTGCTTGAGCCTCGCGCGCGAGGTGCGGCCGGACCTCATTTTCATGGACGTCGTCATGCCGCGCGTCAACGGCTACCAGGCCACGCGCACGCTGACCCGCGACCCGCAAACGAAATCGATCCCCGTCGTCATGATCACGACGAAGGACCAGGAGACCGACCGCATCTGGGGCATGCGGCAGGGCGCCGTCGACTATCTCGTCAAGCCCGTCACGGAAGCCGTGCTCGTCGCCAAGGCACAGGAAGTGCTGGAGCGGGGGTCGAACGTTTGAACCTGCAAGCGCTGGCAGAGCACCCGTTCGAGCTGCTCCTCGAGCTCGAACGACGCGCTCGTGCGGCCATCGCGGCGCGCGAGGGCGCGCCCACGTCGACGGACGAATGGGTCGGGATCGGCTTCCGCTTGGGCGCCGAGCGGTTCGTCACGAGCCGAGCCGACGTCCGCGAGGTGCTGCCCATCCCGGAGCAGGTCACGCGCGTGCCCGGCGCCAAGCCATGGCTGCGCGGCATCGCGAACCTGCGCGGTCAGCTGCTCACCGTCGTCGATCTGAAGTCGTTCCTCGGGGCCGGCGCGCCGGCCGCCGACCGTCAAGCACGAGTGCTCGTCGTCGCGAGCCGCGAGGTTCCGACGGGCCTCATCGTGGACGAGGTCGTCGGCTTCAGGCGGTTCAGCTCGGCCGACTATCGCGACGAGGCAGCACCGTCCGTCATTCGCTGCGAGCATTATCTCGAAGGCAGTTATCGCCGCGGCGCCGAGCTCTGGCCGCGGTTCAGTCTCTTGAAGCTGCTCGAGGACCCGCTGTTCCTGACGGCGGGTGAAACGGTGAGGCCATGACCAAGACGAGTCCCTGGCCCAAGATGCTGCCGTCGCTCGGCATCCTACTCGCGATCGCGCTGCTCGCGGCTGCGGGCTCCGTTTGGTGGAGCGGCAGCGGCACGACGACGGTCAGCGACGGCGGGCTCGGCGAGCTGATCGCGATCGCGCAGGCCACGCGCAGCGAGGCGCAAGCCGCGGTGCAGGGCGATGGCGCGTCGTTCGACGCGCTCGCGACGGCGCGCGAAGCGATCGGCGAGCTGCGAGCCGCCGTCGGCGCGAACGCCGCGGCGAGCGCGGACGCGCGCCGCTTGGCCGGCGACTCGGCGATCTGGCAGCGCATCGACGGCGGTCTCGCGGCCGTGATCGACGCGCGCGACGAGCTGGCTCGACTCCAAAGCGCGCGCGCCGAGATACTCGAGCTCGGCCCGCAGCTGCTCGTCGCCGCAACCAACGTCGCGAGCGCGTTGCCGCCGGCCGATCTCGCGGCCAACCAGCCTTATCTCGCGCGCTTCGAGCTCGCCGTCGACTCGCTGCAGCAGCAAGCGCGGTCGCTCGGCCCGACGGCCGGCGTCGAGGACGCGGTCCGCCGGCTCGAGGATGCCGAGCAGTATCTCGGCCAGTTCGTCCGCGGCTTGCGCGGCGAGGACGGGACGCTCGGCGTCGTCGCCGCCCGCGACGCCGGCCAGCAAGCGGACCTGCGATCGCTGACGACGCTGCACGAGCGCGCGCGGCAAGCCGTGACGCAGCTCGGCTCGGGCGCCGCGGCGCTATCGGCGGCGCAGGCCGCGATCCGCGACCTCGACGGCGCGGCGGCGGAGCTGCTCACGCGTTATCGCAATACGGACGTCTCCGTCGCGGCAGCCGCGGGCGGCGGCCTCGCCGCGCGCTTGCCGCTGCTGCTCGTGTTCGCCGCGCTCGCGATCGCGGCGCTGATGATGTTCGTCTATTACCGCGGGCGCGACTTCCGCCGCGCAGCGCAGCTCCAGGCCGAGCAGAACGAGCGCAACCAGCAGGCGATCTTGCGCCTGCTCGACGAGCTGTCGAGCCTCGCCGACGGCGACTTGACGGTGCAGGCCACCGTTACCGAGGACATCACGGGCGCGATCGCCGACTCCATCAATTACGCGATCGACGCGCTGCGCGAGCTCGTCACGACGATCAACGACTCGTCGATCCTCGTCGATGCGGCTTCGAAGCAAACCGAAGGCACTGCGCGGCACCTCGTCCGCTCCGCGGAGACGCAAGCGAAGCAGGCCGCCGCGGCGTCGGAATCGATGGCCCGCATGGCCATCTCGATCGAAGAGGTGTCGGGCAACGCCGAGCGCTGCTCCGACGTCGCTCGCCACGCGGTCGAGATCGCGCACAAGGGCGGCGAAGCCGTGCGGCGCACGATCGCGGGAATGAATACGATTCGCGAGACGATTCAAGACACGAGCAAACGGATCAAGCGCCTCGGCGAGAGCTCGCAGGAGATCGGCAACATCGTCGAGCTCATCGAGGAAATCGCGGAGCAGACGAACATCCTGGCGCTCAACGCTTCGATCGAGGCATCGCGCGCGGGCGAGGCGAGCCGCGGCTTCGCCGTCGTCGCCGACGAAGTGCAAAAGCTCGCCGAGCGTTCCGCGGCCGCCACGAAGAAGATCGAGGTGCTCGTCAGCACGATTCAGTCCGACACGAACGAAGCCGTGATGTCGATGGAGCGCAGCACGACGGACGTCGTCGGCGGCGCCCTGCTCGCCGAGAATGCCGGCGCGGCGCTCGAAGAAATCGAGCAAGTGTCGCATCAGATCGCGAGTCTCGTTCACAACATCTCGAGCTCCTCGAAGGAGCAGACGAGCGTGGCGAGCGCGATCACGAAGAACATGCACGTGCTGCGGGAAATCAGCGCCAAGACCACGGAGTCCACCACGGCCACGTCGAGCGCGATCAGCAAGCTTTCTGAGCTCGCTTCGCAGCTGCGGCACAGCGTTGCCGGATTCACTCTCCCGGATCACGGCGGCGGCACCGGCGTATTGAGCCCCGCTCGCGTTGCGGCGAGCCTCGAGCGAGCCGAGCAGGTCACGCCGCTCCCGACGGCGGCCGCCGCGAACGGCGTCGAGCGCCGGCGCCATTCCGGCTGATCGAGGCGTATGGCGACTCACGCGATCGACGATTTGGCGGCGCATGCGTTCGAGCTCGTAAGCAAGGAGCTCGCGAGCACGCTCGATGCCGCGCGGGCGGAGCTCGAGGATTTCGTCGACGGCCGCGGGGGCGCCGAGGCGCTGAACCGCACGGCCGAGCACCTACATGCGGCTCGCGGCGCGCTCAAGATCGTCGAGATTCACGGCGCGGCGCTGCTCGCCGAGGAAATGGTCGAGACCTGCCGACGCCTCGCCGAGGCCAAGGACGGGGACAAGGCCGAGCAGGCCATCGAAGCGCTGACGCGCGCGATGGTGCAGTTGCCCGCGTACTTGGAGCGTTTGCTCGGCGGGGGCAAAGACGTCGCGCTCGCGCTGCTGCCGCTCCTGAACGACTTGCGCCAGGCGCGCGACAAGCCTTCGCTTTCCGAGGGCACGCTCGTGCTGCTTCACGCAGGGCCGTTCGAGCGCAATCTCGCGCGGCCCGGGTGGGCCGCCGGCGATGGCGCGGTGGGGCGCGGCTTCGACAAGATCGCGCAGCGCCTTCGCCCCGCGTTCCAATCGGCATTGCTCGGCTGGATCAAGGGCGCCGAGCCCGCCAAACACCTCGACGAGCTATTGCGCATCTGCACGAACTTGGAGCGGGCCGCCGCCACCGAGCAGGTGAGGCAGCTCTGGACCGTGTTGACGGCCGTGCTGACGGCGATTCGCGGCGGTGGCCTCGAGCCGAGCGTGGCGCTGAAGCGCCTGATCGGCCAAGTCGACCGGCAACTGAAGCGGCTCGTCGACGGCGGCGAACCGGCGGTCGTCAATGCGCCGCCCGTCGAGCTCGTCAACGGTCTCCTCTATTACGTTGCGCGGGCGAGCTCGAACCATCCGCGCATCGAGGCGCTGCGCAAGCAATACAACTTGGGGGAGATGCTGCCGGAGCCCAAGGAACTCGAGCAGGCCCGCGAGGGGCTCGCCGGCCCCAGCGTCAAGCTCATGCGCACCGTTGCGCAAGCCATCAAGGACGACCTGGGCACGGTCAAAGACGCTCTCGACATCTTCGTGCGCACCGGCATGCAGGGCGCCGACAAGCTTGGCCCGCAGCTCGACATGCTGAAGAAGATCGGCGACACGCTCGGCGTGCTCGGGCTCGAGAAGGCGCGCGGCAAGATCCAGCGGAAGTCGCAGGACTTGGCGGCGATCGTCACGAACGGCAAGCCGGCCGAGCAAGGCGTGCTCGAGCAGATTGCCGCGACGCTGCTCGACGTGGAGGAAGCCCTCGACCGCGAGCTCGTGCGCGCGGTCGTCCCCGGCGAGGAGGCCGAAAGCGCGGAGACTCCGGCCGACGCCGATACACAGCACCAGCAGGTGACGCAGGCCGTCATGGGCGAGTGCATCGTGAACCTCGCCAAGGTCAAAGAAGCCGTCATCCAGCTCGTCGAGAATCCCGCCGACACGCGGCCGCTCGAGCAAGTGAAGCCGCAGCTGCGCGGAATCGCCGCCGGGTTGCTGATGCTCGGCAAGACGAAGGCCGTCACGGTCGTGGAACGCGTCGGCGGCGTGATCGCCACGCGGCTGCCGGCCGGCACCAAGCTCAAACCCGAATACTTGGAGCGGCTCGCCGACGCGATCGTCAGCGTCGAGTACTACATGGAGACGGTCAGCGCGGGGCGCAGCGATCCGTGGTACATGCTCGACAACGCCGATCGCTGCCTCGATCTGCTCGAGACGCTGCCCGTCAAGACGCCGGCGCCCGTTGCAGCGGCACCTGCCGCCGCGAAGCAGGCGAGCGCTCCGCCGCCGCCGAAGAAGGCCGCCGCACCGCCGCCGAGCGTGATGCAGGTCGAGGAAGGCCGGTCGGATCCCGAGCTCGTCGAAGTCTTCATCGAGGAGGCCAAGGAAGAGATCGCCAACATTCGGCGAAACCTTCCCGCGTGGATCGAGGATCGCGCGAACTCCGAAGCGCTGATCTCTACGCGGCGCTCGTTCCACACGCTGAAGGGCAGCGGGCGGATGGTGGGCGCGCAGCTGATCGGCGAGTTCGCCTGGAGCATCGAAAATCTCCTGAACAAGCTCATCAATCAGACGCTCGAGCCGACGCCGGCGATGCTCACGTTCGTCAGCGAGGCGAGCGCCGCGCTGCCGCAATTGCTCGAGCAGCTCGAGGTCGGCTTGCCGCCGAAGCTCGACGTGCAGCTCTTGATGAAGCGGGCAGAAGCCTTCGCCGACGGCGATCCCGAAGCCGCCGCCATCACGGGGCCGGCGCTGCGCGCCGAGCCCGCGGCGGCGGCTCCCGAGCCTGCCATGGACCCCGTGCTCGCGGACATCTTCGTGAAGGAAATGCGCGGCCATCTCGCGGTCATCGAGCAGTTCCTCGCGCGCACACCGTCCGGCACGGGCTCGCATACGATCGACGAGCCGCTCTATCGGGCGTGCCACACGCTGCTCGGCAGCGCGCGCATGGCGGGTTATGAGCCCGCGATGCAGATCGCGGCGCCGCTCGCCGAGCATTTGCGCCGCCACTTCGAGGCAGGCAGCGCCGTCGACGACGCCGGCCTCGACGCCTTACGCAAGGCGGCCGGCCAGATCGACCGAATGGCCGCGGCGCTCGCGGCCGGAGGCAGCGTGGAGCCCGATCCCGAGGTGATCGCGGCGCTCGGCGCGCTCGCGGCCGACGTGCGGACTGCGGCGCCGGCGGGGGCGCCGTCGATGCCCGAGGCCGCTCAATCGGCCGAGGAGGAGGCCGAAGCCCAGGGCTCGGCCGCGGCGCCGACCGATTTCGAAGCGGCGCCCGGTGCGCCCGAGCGGCCCGTCGCTCCGGCGACCGCCGGCCCCGCGGCAACGCCGGCTCCGGTGGGCGGGTTCGACCCCGAGATCGCGGCCATCTTCGCCGAGGAAGCCGCCGAGATACTCGACAACGCCCAAGCCGCGCTCCAGGACGTGCGGCAGCGGCAGGACCAGCCCTCGGTCGCCGTGCTCCAGCGCTACCTTCACACGCTGAAGGGCGGCGCTCGAATGGCCGGCCTACTGCCGATGGGCGATCTCAGTCACGCGCTCGAGACTCTGTTGTCGCGCCTTGCCGAAGGGCGAAGCCGGCAAACGCCGGCCGCGACCGACCTGATCCAGCGCGGACTCGACGAGCTCCAGCAGATGCGCGACGCGATCGACGCCGGCCGCCCCATTGCGCCGAACATGGAGCTCGTCGGCCGGCTCGAGAGCTTCGATTCGGCGGACGCCGCGGCGCCGCCCGCGCCCGAGGTTGCCGCCGCTTCGAGCGCGCCGCCAGCGCAGACCGCGCGGCCCGCGGAGAGAGCGCCGCCTGCCGCCGGCATGCCGCCCGCGCAGACGATGGCGCCGCCGGCCGCCCGGCCGCCGCCGAGCGCGGTCCCCCCGCAAGGTGCGCCGCCGGCAGCGAGCCGCGCACCCGAGGCGCCGTCCGCCGTCGAGCGCGAGCCGACCGTCGATCTGACGGACGCCGATCTCGAGGGGCTCGACGAAATCGAGCTCGGTGCAGCGCGAACCCATCGGCCCGCCGACGCGCCGGCGGATTCGGTGGGACGCGAGGATCGGGCCGTCGCGGAAAGCCCGCCGGGCGAAGAGGCCACGATCGTCGAGCAGAAGGCGCAAGGCGCGATCCTCGGCGTCGTACCCGAAGCCGCGGCGGCGCCGCCGCCCGCCGCGCCCGCGCCGCCGGCGGCCGCTGTTTCGCCGCCCGCCCCTGCCGGACCGCCGGCCGAGCAACGCGGCGCGGAGCGTGCTGAAACCGCGCGCGTCGAAGCCGCCTTGCTCGACGCGCTGCTGAACGGCGCCGGCGAGATCAACATCTTCCAGTCGCGCCTGGCGCAGCAGCTGAAGTCGATCGAGTTCCATTTGGGCGAGCTCGGCGGCACCGTGTCGCGGCTGCGCGAGCAGCTGCGCAAGCTCGAGGCCGAGACGGAAGCGCACATCCTCTATCGCCACCAAGACGACGCCGACTCGGACAGCGGCTTCGATCCGCTGGAGCTCGATCGCTACTCGACGATCCAGCAGTTGTCGCGCGCGCTGGCCGAATCCGCTAACGACGTCGCTAGCATCAACGAGTTGCTGCACGGCCTCACGAACGAAGCCGACACGCTGCTCACGCAGCAGGCGCGTGTGACGTCGGACCTGCAGAGCGGGCTCATGCAGACTCGCATGGTGCCGTTCCAGCGCCACGTGCCGCGCCTGCAGCGCATCGTGCGCCAGGCGTGCGCCGACACGGGCAAGCAGGCGGAGCTCGTCGTCGAGGGTGAGGGCAACGAGATCGACCGCCAAGTGCTCGAGTCGATGCTTCCGCCGTTCGAGCATCTCTTGCGCAACTCGATCGCGCACGGCATCGAGAGAGCCGAGATACGCCGGCAGCGCGGCAAGCCCGAGGTCGGGCGCGTGCTGCTCAAGATCCGCCGCGAGGGCTCCGAGGTCATCGTCGAGGTCAGCGACGACGGCGGCGGTCTCGACCTCGCCGCGATCCGCCGCAAGGCCTACGAGAAGGGCCTGCTCGCGGTAAATCAGAAGATCACGGACGAGCAAGCCGTCGAGCTGATCCTTCAGCCCGGCTTCAGCACGGCCGGCGAGCTCACGCATACGGCAGGCCGCGGCGTCGGCATGGACGTCGTCGACAACGAGGTCAAGAAGCTCGGCGGCTCGATGCGCATCGAGACGCGGACCGGCGAGGGCACGAAGTTCCTGATACGGCTGCCGTATACGCTCGCGATTACGCACGCTCTGATCGTCAACGTCGGCGAAGAGACATTCGCGTTGCCGCTGCCGACCGTCGAGGGCATCACGCGTCTGTCGCGCGACAAGATCTTGAAGCACCTCACCGAGGACGAGCCGAAGCTCGACTACGGCGGCATCGTGTATCGGATCCAGCATCTGGGCAGTCTCGTCGGCGGCGCGCCGTCGGCCTTGCCCGAGGACGAGAACGCCGTGTCGCTCGTGCTGATTCGGGCCGGAGACAACTCGACGGCGCTCCTGACCGACTCGCTCGAGGGCAGCCGCGAGATCGTCGTGAAGACGCTGGGGCCGCACATCGCGAGCGTGCCCGGCGTTACGGGCGCCACGATACTGGGTGACGGCAGGGTCATCATGATCCTCGATCCCGGCACGCTCGTGCGCGCGCACCGGCCGGCCGATACGGCGGCGCGCCCGGCGGCCGAGCGGAGCGCGGCGCAGCAGGTGACGGCGCTCGTCGTCGACGACTCGATCACGATGCGGCGCGTCACGCAGCGGCTGCTCGAGCGGCGCGGCGCGAAGGTGTATACGGCGCGGGACGGTCTCGACGCAATCTCGGTGCTGCAAGAGCACTCGGTCGACGTGATCCTGCTCGACATCGAGATGCCGCGCATGGACGGCTATCAGTTCGCCACCCACGTTCGCAACGACCCGCGCTTGAAGCACCTGCCGATCATCATGATCACGTCGCGGTCGGGCGAGAAGCACCGGGCGAGGGCCATCGAGATCGGCGTCAACGACTACCTGAGCAAGCCGTACCAAGAGAGCCAGCTCATCGCCGCGATCCAAGCGCTCGTCGGCCGGGATCTCTGACGATGAGCGCCGAGCAGAAAGAGCTGTACAGCTTGCTGATCCCACTGCGCTCGGAGCGGCTCTTGGTGCCGAGGATGTGCGTCGCGGAGGTCATCGCGTTTGCCGATGCTGCGCGCAGCCGCGACGAGGCGGCGCCGGATTGGTTTCTCGGCGCGATCGAGTGGAACAACCGGCGCTTGCCCGTCGTGTCGTTCGACGGGCCGCGCGACGACGAGCGCAAGTCGAAGCGCAACCGCACGCGCGTCGTCGTGTTCCACGCGATCACGCAAGAGCTCAAAGGCGGCTACTACGGGGTTCTGACCCAGGGGTTCCCGCAGCTCGTGCGCGTCAACGCGGACGTGCTCGGCCTCGAGACGGAGCAGCCGATGCCGCCGAACGTGCCCGCGCTGTGCAGGGCGCGCATGATCCACGAGTATCCGCTGATTCCAGACGTAGAGCGCATCGAGAAGATGATCGCCGAGCTGCCGGGCTAGGCTAGGCCGGGCTCGCTCGCGAAGCGCTGCCCGACAGATCGCCCCACCTCGCCTGGGCGATGGCGCAGAGAGCCACGGCCGCCGTTTCGACGCGCAGGACGCGAGGGCCGAGCGCCATGCGCGCGAACTCCGCCGAGTCGAGCCGCCGCCAGTCTGTCGCTCCGAACCCGCCTTCGGGCCCGATCGCGACGACGAGCCCGTGCGAAGGCGGCGGCTGCTCGCCGAGCGGCGCCGGCGCGAGCGGATCGAGCGCGACGCGCCGCGGTGCCGAAGGCAACGCCTCGAGCGCCTCCGCCAACGATGCGGCCGGCTCGATGCGCGGCGGCCGATGCCGGCCGCACTGCTCGCACGCGCTCTGCGCGACCTTGCGCCAGTGATCGAGTCGCCGTTCGCTGCGTTCGGCATCGAGCTTGACGACGCTGAGCTCCGTGTAGACGGGGAGCAGCGCTCGCGCCCCGAGCTCGGTGGCCTTCTGCACGATCAAGTCCATCGCATCGGACTTCGGCAGCGCCTGGATCAACGTGAGCTCGAGCGGCGATTCGGGGAGCGGCGCTTGCGGGTCGGCGAGCGCGAGCTCGCCGCCGCGCCGCTGTAACGACTCCACGCTCGCGTAGCGCTCCGTCCCGCGGCCGTTGAAGACTGCGAGCTTGTCGCCGCGCTTCAGCCGCAACACCTGCTTCAAATAGTGGGCCTCGCGCTCGTCGAGCGTGAGATTGCCGCCATCGAGCTCGCGCTCGATGTAAAGACGCGGGGAACGGTGGGTCGTGGCTGCCATCGGCGTTCGTCGAAAGTCGCCGCGCGGGTTCCAGGGCCGCGCGCGCAAAGCTCGAAGCGCACTCTAGCAAGTTGCGGGCACGGCTAGTGACGCCACAGGGTCTCTCGGCCGCCGTTCTGCCGCGCGAGCGCGCGGGCCGTCACGAACAGCAAGTCCGACAACCGATTGACGTAGCGCAGCAGATCGGGGTTCAGCGCCGCGACGTCCGCAGCGGCCCAAGCGCTGCGCTCGGCGCGCCGGCAGATCGTGCGCGCCAAGTGGCAAACGGCCGCCGCGCGTGTCCCTCCGGGAAGCACGAATTCTTCGAGCGGCGGCAGCTCTTCGTTCAAACGATCGAGGTCTCGCTCGAGCGCGGCCACGTGCTCCGCGCCGATCTTTCGGTAGCCGGGCAGCGACAGCTCGGCGCCGATCTCGAAGAGCTCGTGCTGAATCCGCTCGAGGCTCGCGACGATCGCGGGCGGAACGTCGGCCTCCGCGAGCAGCAAACCGAGCGCGCTATTCAACTCGTCGACGTCGCCGAATGCGGCGACTCGCGGATCCGTTTTCGCGATTCGCTCGCCGCTCGCGAGGCCCGTGGTGCCGTCGTCGCCCGTGCGCGTGTAGATCTTGCTGAGCCGATGCCCCATCGCCCTTCCGTCCGCTTCGGCGCGATCGTGCCGAGGCGATTATGGTGTCACGGCACGGCGCGGTTCTGCCAACCGATCTCCCGTGCCGTCTTCGGTCCGATGACGACGTCGCGCAAGCTGTGCGGCATTTCGGCGCGTGTCTCGTCGAGCGGTATGCGGCCGGCCATGAGCTCGGCTTTGGTTTGCGGCAGCAGCGGGCGCGCGTCCGGCGCGGCGTAGCCGTCCGGGTACGACGGCGAGTTGGACGGAGCGGAGTACTTGTCCGTCGCGCGCAGCGTGTGCAAGAGCTCGTGCGCGAGCACGATCTGGTTGGTTGCGCGTGCTCCGCGGTCCGCGAACAGATTGGCGACGGCGATCAGTCCTTTGTCGAGCGCCGTGGACCGGTCGAGCGCGATGCCGGCCGCCGGCTCGTGGAATACGGCGAACACGAGGATGTCCCCGCTCGGTCCGTCGGCCTGCCAGCGGAGCGTCGCCGCGAGCCACCGCATCCGCAAGCTCCACCACAGCACGCCGAGGGGCCCGGCGCCGGGGGCAAGCGCCGGCGGCCCGGGGTGCTCGCCGACGATCCGGATCTCGAAGGGCTGGTCGAGGCCGACGCCGTAGCGTTTCGCTTCGCGCGCGAGGAAGGCTTCCGCTTCCGCAAACTCGCCGCCGCTCAACCCGTCGACGAACGCCCTCGTCGCGGGCGAGGCGTCGCCCGCGACCGCATAGATGTCGACCCACAACGGCGCGTCCCAATCGGTGGTGTGCCGCGCCATGAAGAACTGCGCGCCTGCGACGAAGAGCAGCACGTAGAGCAGCACGGCGATGCGGAGACGTTTGAGCATGCGGCGCGCGGCGAGGGACGTTGCCGCAAGTGAAGCACGGGCGCGGCGTGCCCAATCGGGCGCCGATCACGGAACCGAAATTCTACGGGGGCCGAAAAAGAAAACCCGGCGGTGGGAACGCCGGGTCAGATTTTCTTGTTATCGGAGTTTACGGTTTCAAGTATGCGGCCTGGCTGGTGCTCGCGACGCCCGAAGGCGCGGAGCGGTTGTTCTTATTGTCCAGCCGATTCTCTTCTTTTTCTTCTACTTTCTTGTTCTTCTATAACGTTTTCAAATTTAACAGAAGCCTCAGCGTTTCCGCATCGTTTTCTGTCCGTTTGCGCACTCACTCGTCCCTGGGTGGGGACGCACCCTATAAAGCAAGACACATGCCACCAGTACAAAGCATCGTAAAATCAGTCAGATAGACAAACAGCGTGCCTCAACGCGTCAGAATCGGCCGACGGCCTGTAAAGGTGCCCGACAGCGCGGTTAGCGCGCGTTCCTCGAGTGACAAGTGAGTCAGCGCGAATAACCGGCTGTTTCACAAGGCCGCGCAAAATCGACGACTGCCGCAGCCGACGAACCGTCGCCGCAGGCTCGTCCGTAAAGGCGACTGACATCAAGGTTCGACGAGGAGCTGCGCTCGGTCGTACCAAACGCCGCCCTTTGCAACGGCGACGATGCGCAAGGTATCGGCGATGCGCGTCAGCGGATCGCCGTCGAGGACGACGAAGTCGGCCAACTTCCCTTCCTCGATGGTGCCGATGTCGCGCTCGGCACCGAGCGCGAGAGCCCCGGCGGCCGTAGCCATGCGCAGCACCTGGTCGTTCGGGATGCCGGCGCGGGCGAGCAGTGCCAGCTCGAGATGAAGGCCCATGCCGTACGGGACGGCCGGCGCGTCGGAGCCGACGGCGACGCGGCCGCCGGCGCGGACGAGCCGGGCGACGGTGCGCTCGAGTCCGGGCACGACGGCCGCGAGCTCGTCGGGCCGCTGCCAAGCCGCCCGCTCTGCCGGCGTGAACAGAGCCGCGAGCGCGTCGTCGTCGCGCGGCCGCGGAGCCGGCCAGGCGTGCATTCCGTTCAGCGCCGCCATCCCCGTGACGAACGTGGCGTCCGCGGCGATGAGCCGGCTGAACCCGTCTTGATAGGCCGTGAAGCCGGGTGACAACGCGAGCTCGTGGCGGGTCGGCTCGCCGATCTGCGGAAGCCGCGCCGGAATCGAGCCGGAGTCCCATGGCGGCACGCCGATCGTTCGGGCCTGCCGCACGAGGCTATGTGCGAACCCGTGGGCGATGCCGGGATACGCTTCGAGGGCGGCGTCGGCGGGTCCGGCCGATGGTCCGCCGGCGGGCGAGACGACGAGCCGCGGGCCGGGAGAGCGGCCGCTGGCCCAAGCCTCTGCACGCTCGACGGCTTCTCCGCTCGCCGTCGTGAGCTCGCGCACCGTCGTCACTCCGTAGGCGAGCCAGGCGCGGCCGAGTCGTTCGCCGACGAGCGAGGTCGAGTGGGCATGCAGATCGACGAGGCCCGGAAGCATGGTGGCGTCGCGGGCGTCGACGACGCGGCTCGGCGCCGGCAGCACGCCGCGGCCGACGATCGCCGCGATGCGGCCGCCTCGCACGTGGACGTCCACGTGCCGGCGGTAGCTTCCGCGCACACCGTCGAACAGGCGGCCGACCTCGACGACGTAGTCCTCCGGGGCGCCCGGTTCTTGCCAGAGCACCCGCGGCCGTGCGGCGCTTTCGGCCTCGACGGCCGGCGCTGCGGGGCCCAAGTCGACTCGCACGTCCCCGTTGCCGACCCGGCGCGCGGATGCCGCGCGCACGACGAGCGTGCGCCCGTCCTCGGCCCACGTGAGAGAAGCCGGGCCGACGACGTCCGCCGCGACGGTGCTCGTGACGTTGCTCCGCACGTCGAGCGCCTTGACGACGCTCGCCGAATTCGGCTCGAGCGCTTCGAGCTCGAGATAGGCGACGACGCCACCATCGGGCCGCACGGCCGGGTGGCGCGGGTGCAGCGCCCCAAACGTCAATTGCGAGAGCTTGCCGTCGCGCAGCGCGAGCCGCCACAGCTCGAATTGGCCCGTTCGCTCGCTCGCGAAGACCAGCGAGTCGCCGTCGGGCCAAAGCGCGGGGTCGAGGTCGACGAACGGGTCGTCGGTGAGCCGGCGCGGCTGCCCCCGCTCCGCGAGCCAGAGGTCACCGAGCGCCGTGAACGCCGCGCTGCGTCCATCTCGCGAGCGAACGAGACCGTTGATACCGAGCGCGGTTCGTTCTCCGGGTGCGGCAAGCGCGACGGCAGCCGTGTCGGGCGTCGTGACGGCGACGGCCGCGAACAAGTGCACGGGCTGGCGACCCGGAACCGCGATGCCGCGGCGCCAGAGCTGCCCGTCGGCCGCGTAGATGAACTCGGCGCTCGAGCTCCAGGCGACGCGCGACGCGAACAAGTCCTCGCTGCCGTTCAGCGGCTTCAGCACGCGCGGCTCGCCGAGCACGAGCAGCTGCAGCCGGCTCGCCAGCGGCGAGCTCTGCTCCCCGAACACGAGAACGCTTCCGCCGGGCCGCCACGACGGCGCGAAAAGGCGGCTCGTGCTCGAGTGCACGACGCTGATCGCACCGTCGTTGCCGAGCACGCGAAGCGACCAATCGCTGCCGCGCTCGAGCACGTACACGATTAGCCCGTGCTCCGACACCGTCGGATACGACGCCTCCCCGGCCTCTTCGGTGAGCTGCGTCTCGACGCCGCCTTCGAGCGTGATCGACCACAGGGAATAGCGGCCCGTGCGGTTGCTCGCAAAGACGACGGCGCGGCCGTCGGCCGTGAAGTCCGGCTCTCGCTCGTCGAACGTGGACGTTACGAGCGGCCGCGGAACGCCGGCCGCGACGTCGAGCAGCCAGAGGTCCCACTGATCGCCGCTGCGGCGTTGATAGACGACGAGCCCGCCGTCGGGACTGAAACGCGGGTTGCGCGCCTCCTCGCCGGCCGGCGTCAGCGGCCGTGCGCCGCCGCCCGCGGCGGGCAGTGCCCAGAGCTGGCCGAGCAAGTCGACGACGAGTGTTGCGCCGTCCGGCGCGAGTGCGACGGCGAAGTTCGTGCCCTGGCGGATGTCGGCGATGCGTTCCTCGGCGCCTGCCGCGAGCGCCGCAGAGGCACCGAGCACGGCAACGAGCGCAGCCCTCATTCCGAGCTCTCCGCCTCGGTTTCGAGCGCCGCGAGCTGGCCGTTCTCCGCGCGGTAGCGGACCACGATCGGCCGGCAGCACACCGAGCAATCCTCGACTTGCTGCTGCTCGTCGACCGAGAGATCGAGCGCGATCTCGATGGCCTCCCAGCAATACGGACAGGTGATCGTCTCGAACTGAACCATGTCGGTCGTGAGCGCTAAGGCTGCAGGCGTTGCCGATGCCAGTCGCCCGCCTCGAACGAAAAGCTGTCCTTGGGCGTAAGCGCGCGCTCGTAGCGCACGCGTGCGTGGAACCGGTCGCGGCCTTCGACCCAGAGCTCGATGGCCTCGAGCCATAGCCTGAAACCGCCCCAGTGACTCGGACGCGGCAAGCTGCCGCCGGAGCTTTGCCCCCCGATGATTTTGGCGGCGCGCTCCTCGAGCACCGCGGGATCGGGGAGCGGGCGGCTCTGGTCGCTGCTCCACGCGTTCACCTGGCTCGCGAACGGCCGCGTCGCGAAATACGCATCGCTCTCGGCGTCCGGCGAGCGCACGACGGGGCCTTCGAGGCGCAGCTGGCGTCCGAGCTCGTGCCAGTAGAGGACGGCCGCGGCGCGGCCCGTCGCGGCGAGCTCGCTGCCTTTGCGCGACGCGTAGTTCGTGTAGAAGACGGCGTAACCTTCGGGCTCGAGTTGCTTCAAGAGCACCATGCGAGCAGCGGGCCGGCCGCGTGTGTCGACGCTCGCGAGCGCCATCGCGTTCGCGTTGCGCCGGCCCAGTGCTTCGGCATCGCGGAGCCAGTCGGCGGCGGCGCGGACGGGATCCTCGGGCGGAGGAGTCAACGACGGCGCCATGAAGCCCTAACGCAGTGCTTCGGCATGAAAGCGCAGGTGCTCCCCGATGAACGTGCTGACGAAATAGTAGCCATGATCGTAGCCCGAGCGCTCGCGATAGGTCAGGCGTTGACCCGCGGCTCGGCAGGCCTCCTTGAGCGCGTCGGGACGAAGCTGATCCAGGTAGGGATCGGCCAAGCCTTGATCGACGAGCAGCTCGTGGCGGCTCGGGTTGGCGCGGATCACGGCCGCGGCGTCGTACTCGCTCCAACGCTCGCGGTCCGTGCCGAGGTAGGCCGTCAGCGCGTGCTGACCCCAGGCTGCCCGGCTCGCCGACGCGATCGGCGCGAATGCCGAGACCGAGCGATAGCTGTCCGGGTTGCGGACGCCGATGATGATGGCGCCATGGCCGCCCATCGAATGACCGCTGATGGACTTGCGCGCGGGGTCGACGGGCAAGCTCGCGTTCACGACGGCCGGCAGCTCGTCGCGGATGTAATCGTACATGCGGTAGTGCGCGGCCCACGGAGCTTCAGTAGCGTTCACGTAAAAGCCGGCGCCCGTGCCGACGTCCATTTGCGCGTCTTCGCCCGGGATGTTGACGCCTCGCGGGCTCGTGTCGGGAACGATCAGCGCAAGTCCGAGCTCCGCCGCGTAACGCTGCGCGCCGGCCTTGACGCTGAAGTTCTCTTCCGTGCACGTGAGACCGGAGAGCCAATACAGAGCCGGTACGGGGCCGCGCTCGGCCGCCGGCGGAAGATAGACGGCGAAGCGCATCGTGCAGGCGCAAGCGACCGACTCGTGCTTGTAGACGATCTGTCGGCCTTCGAAGCAGCGCGATTCGCTGACGCGCTCGATGGACGGTTGGGTCATTCCGTGTTCCTCGTCTTTAGCTATGCTCGGCAGCCTTGCGCCTCGAGCCTTGGGGCGTTACAAACCGGCCCACGAGGTTGGCATGACTCTCGAAGAATTACGTAAACGTCTCTCCGAAGTCGATCGCGAGCTGATCGGCCTCGTCGCCGAGCGCCAGCGGATCGTGGCCGAGATCGGCGCCCACAAGATCCAAAACTCGGTGCCGACGCGCGATTATGAGCGCGAGCGCGAAGTGTTGAAAGGCGCGGAGGCGGAGGCTCGCGCCAAAGGGCTCGAACCGGAGCTTGCGACCGAAATCATGCAGCTCTTGATCCGCGCTTCATTGACGTATCAGGAGCAGCGCCGCGTCGCGGCAGGCACGAGCGGTGCCGGGAAGAAGGTGCTGATCATCGGCGGCGCCGGAAAGATGGGCGCCTGGTTCGCTCACTTCCTGAGCTCACAAGGCTACTCCGTCGAGATCTCCGATCCGAGCGCAACTCCGACGGCATTCCCGCGCGTGACCGATTGGCGCGAAGGCGGTCTCGACTACGATCTGATCGTCGTGGCCACGCCGATGACGGTGGCGGGCGAGGTGCTCGGGGAGCTCGCGGAGCGGCGTCCCCGTGGCGTCATCGTCGACATCGGCTCGCTGAAGAGCCCCGTACGCGACAGCCTCAAGAAGCTCGTGGCGGCGGGGTGCAAGGTAACCTCGATCCATCCCATGTTCGGCCCGGATACGCGTCTCCTGTCCGGCCGGCACGTCGTGTTTTGCGACGTGGGAGTTCCGGAAGCCACCCGCGCGGCGCGGGCGCTGTTCGCTTCGACGATGGCCGAGCAGATCGAGATGAGCGTCGACGATCACGATCGGCTCATGGCGTACGTGCTCGGGCTGTCGCACGCCTTGAACCTTGCCTTCTTCACGGCGCTCGCCGAGAGCGGCGAGCTCGTGCCGCGATTGCAGAAGATGTCGAGCACGACGTTCGACGCGCAGCTCAAGGTCGCTACGCTCGTGGCCCGCGACAATCCGCATCTGTACTTCGACATTCAAGCGTTGAACGATTACGGCGCCGCTTCGCTGCAGGCGCTGCGCGCCGCGACCGAGCGCATCGAGCGACTCGTCCAGAGCCGCGACGAAACGGGCTTCGTGGAGCTCATGGCGGCGGGGCGCCGCTACCTCGAAAGTCGGGCGTAGCAACAGGAACCGGCGGAGGCCAGTGGACATGGACGACCGCGAACGCGAGCTCGAGATCCTGCGCAGCCGCTTGGCCATTCTGACGGAGGAAGCCCGCAAGAACGACGACGCATGGCGGCGCGCGCAAGCACGCGAGATGGAGCTGCTCGAAGCCGATACGCTCGACACGCTGCTCGAGCGAATGACGCACGGCCTCCGGGCCAGCTACCGGCTCGAAGCGGCGACGCTCGTCGTGGCCGATCCGGATCACGAGATCCGCCGGCTGCTGTCGCCGCGCGGCCGCGTCGGCGCGTCGCGGGACAGCGTGTTGTTCGTCGATTCCGTGCACGGCGTGGCGCCGGCGGTCGCCCCGGGGCGCAGGCCGTGGCTCGGCAAGTTCAATCGCGCCGACCACGCCTTGTTGTTTCCGGCCGCTGAAGCCCTCGAGAGCGTGGCGCTGCTGCCGTTGACGAGGCAGGAGCGGCTGATCGGCTGCCTGAGCTTCGGCAGCCGTGCGAGCGAGCGCTTTCAGGCCGCGCTCGGCACGGATTTTCTGCATCACCTGGCGCTGATCGCGGCCTTCGCGCTCGAAAGCGCCGTCAATCGCGCCCGGCTCGTGCGCAGCGGCTTCACCGACGTGCTGACCGGTTGGCACAACCGGCGTTACTTGCAGTCGCGCCTGCACGAAGAGCTCGCGCGCTGCCGCCGCGAACGGTCGCCGCTGACGTGCCTCATGATCGACGTGGATCACTTCAAGTCCGTCAATGACCGGTTTGGCCATCTGGCCGGGGACCAGGTGCTGCGGCAGCTCGCGCAGTGCATCAGCGGCGAGGTGCGAGGAAGCGACGTATCCGCCCGTTACGGCGGCGAAGAATTCATCGTGCTGCTGCCGGGCACCGGGGTCTCGGCCGGCTTTCTGTTGGCCGAGCGAATTCGGGCGGCCGTGGCGGCGGAGCCGTTCGAGTTGCCGGACGGCACGCGGCTTCCTGTCACGGTGTCGATCGGCGTCGCCGAGCATACGCCCGGCCAGCAGGAGAAAGATCTCAAGGTCGTCGGCGAGCGGCTCGTTGCCATGGCAGACGTTGCGCTCTACGAGGCGAAGGCCGGCGGCCGCAATACCGTTGCCAGGGCGGCCAACAGGTAATTGAGTCACAAGTTGGCGCGGCAGCTTTGGAAGGGCTCCGGCGGATATGAAAGAATCGGCCGCGAATGGACTTCATCGATGAGCAGGGTTTTCGCGCCAACGTCGGGATCATCCTAACCGACGGTGATGGGCATGTGCTCATCGCAGGCCGGCGGGGCCGCGGCGGCTGGCAGTTTCCGCAGGGCGGCATTCAGCCCGACGAGACGACGGAGGCCGCGATGTTCCGCGAGCTGCAAGAGGAAGTCGGGCTCGCGCCGTCCGACGTAGCGGTCGTCGGGTCGACCGAAGGCTGGCTGCGCTACCGCCTGCCGGACCGTTACATCAGGCGCGAGCGAACGCCGCTCTGCATCGGTCAGAAGCAGCGTTGGTTCCTGCTGCAGCTCACGGCCGACCGTAGTCGCGTGCGGTTCGATCTCGGCCCTGAGCCCGAGTTCGACCGCTGTCGATGGGTCGATTATTGGCGCCCCGTGAAGGAGGTCGTGTACTTCAAGCGGCCGGTGTACGTCCGAGCGCTGCACGAGCTTGGGCCGCTCGCGTTTCCGGACGACGGGCCGCCGCCTCCGCCGGCTTGGTGGCCGCGCCGTTGGCAGCGCGCGCTGGACGAGCGCGGCCAAGGCTGAGATGGCGTCGCCGGCACACCGTCCGAAGTGGATATATGCCAGCGCGGCGGTGGTCGCCGTCGGTGCGCTGTATCTCGCCTACGAGCTCGGCCGTTACCGCGGCGGTTATGCGTTGTTCGATCACCGTCGCGAGCGGGCCGAGCTGCAGTCGCAGTTGGCCGCCGAGCGCGAGCAAGGCGACGAGCTGCGCAGGCAACTCGCGATCGCGGAGACGGCGGGGGAGATCGATCGAGAGACTTACGCGCAGGTCGAAGCGACGCTCGCCGATCTCGAGGCAAAGATCCAGGCTCAGGAAGAAGAGCTCGTGTTCTATCGCGGGATCGTCTCGCCGCAAGATCGTGTGGCCGGCCTTCGCATCCAAAACCTCGAGGTAGAGCCGAGCGACGGCGAGGGGCGTTATCTCGTGCGCCTGCTGCTCGTTCAGGCCATCGTGCAGAATCGGCGTGTGTCGGGGGCCGTCAAGCTGCAACTAGAGGGCATAAGGGACGGTCAAATGGCGTCGTTCGACGCTGCCGAGCTCGTTGCAGACGGTGAGTCGTATGATATGGCCTATGAGTTTCGCTATTTTCAGGGTCTCGAAACGGAGCTCGTACTGCCCGCGGGCTTCGAGCCGCAGCGTATGATCGTCGAGATTTGGCCGAACGAGGCTCGCGCGGAGCGCATCAATCAAACGTTCGAGTGGCCGGCCATCGCCGGCTGAGCGAGCTGGAGCACGCATGCTAGGTAGGAAATCGCGAAGCCAGGCCCCGATCGGAACGCTCGTGGGCGCCGAAACACGAGTCCACGGCGACATCGAGTTCACGGGCGGGTTCCACGTCGACGGCTACGTCAAGGGCAACGTGCGCGCCGCGAAAGACGACCGGGCCACGTTGAGCATCAGCGAGCGCGGGTGCATTGAAGGCTCCGTCGTCGTGCCCCATGTAGTGCTCAACGGCACCGTGAAGGGCGACGTGCGAGCCACGCAGCGCGTGGAGCTCGGTCCGAAGGCGCGGGTGATCGGCAACGTACAGTACAAGCTCATCGAGATGTCGATTGGCGCCGAGGTCAACGGCAAGCTGATCCACGAGAGCGAGCACGCGGGCGCAGCGAAGAGCGTGAGCCGCCCGCAAGTCGATACGACGCGACCCGTCAACGCTGGAGAGTAACGATGATGGAAGTTTCCACGGCGGCCGAAGCGCCGCCGCTCAATTTCACCGACGCGGCCGCGAAGAAGGTCGGCCAGCTGATCGAGCAGGAAGGCAACGCCGCCTTGAAGCTGCGCGTGTATGTGCAAGGCGGGGGTTGCTCGGGCTTCCAGTACGGCTTCACTTTCGACGAGGAAGTGCAGGAAGGCGACACCGAGATCGAGAACGGCGGCGTGAAGCTGCTCGTCGATCCGATGAGCGTGCAGTACCTCATGGGCGCCGAGATCGACTACCGCGAGGACCTATCGGGCGCGCAATTCATCATCCGTAACCCTAATGCAACCACGAGCTGCGGTTGCGGGTCGTCGTTCTCGGTCTAGCGGTTCCGCGATCGGGCCGTGGCTGTTCCGGACCCGCAATCGCGCTCCGTCAGCGCGCCCGTCGACGTCATGGCCGCCGTCGACTTGGGCTCCAACAGCTTCCACATGGTCGTTGCCCGCAATCAGCTCGGCGAGCCGTCGATTTTGGACCGGTTGCGGGAAATGGTGCGCCTCGCCTCCGGCCTCGACAAAAGCGGCGTGCTCGACGACGCGAGCCAGGAGCGCGCGCTCGCGTGCCTGCGCCGCTTCGGGCAGCGCTTACGCGACATGCAAGCGCATCAGGTGCGCGTCGTCGGCACCAACACGCTGCGTCGCGCGCGCAACGCCGACGCCTTTCTCGGGAAGGCAGAAGAGGCGCTAGGTCACCCGGTCGAAGTCATTTCCGGCATCGAAGAAGCGCGGCTCATCTACCTCGGCGTATCGCACCACACGGAGTCCGCCGCGGGACGCAATCTCGTCATCGACATCGGCGGCGGCAGCACGGAGCTCATCATCGGCGAAGGGTACGAGCCGCAGCATCTCGAAAGCTTGTACGTCGGCTGCGTCGGCGTGAGTCGCGCGCATTTCGCCGACGGCAAGCTGAGCGCCAAGCGCTTCGAGCGAGCGCGCCTCGCCGTGCGGCTCGAGCTTCGCCCCATCGTCGCGGCGTTTCGCCGCCACGGCTGGAGGCGCGCGATCGGCTCTTCCGGCACCGTGCGCGCCGCCGGCGACGTGGCGCTCGCGCTGCGCCTTTGCGAGAACGGGGTCAGCCGCGAAGCCGTCGAGGCGATCATCGACGAGATGATCAAGGCGCGGCGGGTGGCCGATCTGTCGCTGCCGGGGCTCGCTGCGGATCGCGCCCCCGTGTTTCCGGGCGGGATGGCGATCCTCGCCGAAGTGATGAGCGCCCTGAAGATCGACGCGCTCAGCATCAGCAACGGTGCGCTTCGCGAGGGCCTCTTGTACGACATGCTCGGCCGGCTGCAGGACGAGGACGCGCGCGAGCGCTCGATCCGCGCCATGCAGCGGCGCTACCACGTCGACTTCGAGCAAGCGGCGCGCGTCGAAGCGACGGCAGCGGCGTTGCTCGATCAGGTTGCGCGAACCTGGGACCTGACCGACGAACGGCTGCGCAAGCTGCTCGTATGGGCTGCGCGGCTGCACGAGGTCGGGCTCGATATCGCGCACGCGCGCTATCACCATCACGGCGGGTATCTGATCGCGAACTCGGACCTGCCGGGATTCGTTCGCTTGGAGCAGCAGTTGATCGCGAGCCTCGTGACGCTGCATCGGCGCAAGCTCGACGACCCTTTCCTCGCCGAGCTACCCGGCGTGTGGCGGGCGCCGATCTTCAAGCTCGTCGTGCTGCTGCGACTCGCCGCTCTGCTGAATCGCAGTCGCAGTCCTTCCGATTTGCCCCCGATCGTGCTGATGCCCGGCAAGCTTTCTCTTCAGCTCGAGTTCCCGCGCCGCTGGCTCGCCGACAACCCGTTGACAGCGGCCGATCTCGAGCAAGAGATCGAATGGCTGCGCTCGCGGGGCTTCACGCTCGCCGTCGCGAGCGGCGAGCGCGATTAGTCAGGACGCTTCCGCGAGCTGGCGCAGCAGCTTCGACTGCGCCGGCGTCGCATCGCGGTCCGCCGCCGCGCGGAGCCGCTCGTATCGGCCGTCCTTGCGCAGCTCCCAAGCTTGAACCTTATCGGCCAAGTAGGTGTCGAGATCGGCCATTACGCGTGCTTTGAGCGCCGGGTCGAGGATCGGAAACATGACTTCGATGCGGCGAAAGAAGTTGCGCTCCATCCAGTCCGCGCTCGCGCAATAGACTTCTTCGTTGCCGCCGTTGTGGAAATAGTAGACGCGGCTGTGCTCGAGAAACCGTCCTACGATGGACCGCACTTTGATGTTCTCGGAAACGCCCGGAATTCCGGGGCGCAAGCAGCAGATGCCGCGCACGATGAGATCGATATAGACGCCGGCGGCCGAGGCTTCGTAAAGCGCGCGGATCACTTCGGGCTCCACGAGCGCATTGAGCTTCGCGATGATGTGGCCGGTGCCGCCGTTTGCCGCGTTGGCCGTCTCGCGCCGAATGTATTTGAGCAGCCGCTCGTGCAGGTGGAACGGCGATTGACACAAGAGGCGCAGCTCCGGCGTCCGCATCAGGCTCGTCAGTTGCATGAACACCTGGTGCACGTCCTCGCCGAACGCCTCGTTGGCCGTTAGCAGACCGTAGTCCGTGTACGCGCGCGCCGTTCGCGGGTGATAGTTGCCCGTCCCGAGATGAACGTAGCGCCGCAGCCGGCCGTGCTCGCGGCGTACGACGAGAGCCATCTTGCAGTGCGTCTTGTAGCCGACCACTCCGTAGACGACGTGCGCACCGGCTTCTTGCAGCTTGCTCGCGAGCTCGATGTTCGCAGCCTCGTCGAACCGCGCGCGCAGCTCGATGAGCACCGTCACTTCCTTGCCGGCTTTGGCCGCGGACACCAAGCTTTCGACGAGCGGTGAGTCCGGCGTCGTGCGATAGAGCGTCTGCTTGATCGCGAGCACGTCCGGGTCCGTTGCGGCGCGGTATATGAAGTCCACGACGGGCGCGAAGGACTCGAACGGGTGATGCAGCAGAATGTCCGCCTTCGCGACGGCTTCGAAGATGTTGCTCTTGACGAGAATCTTGGGCACGCCGGGCGTGAACGGCGCGTACTTGAGCTCCGGCCGGTCGAGGAGATCGTAGACGGCGAGCAAGCGGTTGAGGTTGACGGGCCCCGGCACCTGATACAGGTCTGTGCGCGTGAGCCTGAAGTGCTCGAGCAGATACTCGGCGAGCTCCGCCGGGCAGTCATGCGCGGTCTCGAGGCGCGTCGCCGCGCCGTAGCGGCTCTCGAGGAGCTCGCCTTCGAGCGCCGTCATCAGGTCGTCGACGTCCTCGTCGTCGATGAAGAGGTCGCTGTTGCGCGTGACGCGGAATTGATAGCAGCCGTCGATTTCCATGCCGGCGAACAGTTGGTCGACGAATGCGTGAAGCACCGACGATAGGAAAACGAAGTCCGTCTTGCCGGTGCCTTCGAGGCTCGCCGGCAGCGGGATCAGGCGGGGCAAAGAGCGTGGCGCTTGCACGATCGCGCGGTGGCACGGGCGGCCGAAGGCGTCGCGCCCGTCGAGGCTCACGATGAAGTTCAAGCTCTTGTTGAGAATGCGCGGAAACGGACGAGACGGATCGAGCGTCGTCGGGCTCAGCAGCGGCACGATCTCCGTGCGGAAATAGCGCTCGAGCCACGCGCGCTGATCGGCCGACCAATCGTCGCGGCGCACGAACCGAATGCCGGCCTCGCGCAATTCCGGAATCAACTCGTCGTTGAGCAGGCGGTACTGCTCCGTGACGAGAGCGTTGGCCTCTTCGGCGATCGTGCGCAGCACGTCGGCCGAGCTCATGCCGTCCGGGCCCGCCGCGGCGGCGTTCACGGCGAGGCGATGCTTGAGACCCGAAACGCGAATCTCGAAAAACTCGTCGAGGTTCGTCGACGAGATGCACAGAAACTTCAGCCGCTCGAGCAGCGGCACCGCCGGGTCCATCGCCTGCTTCAACACGCGCAAGTTGAACGCGATCTGCGATAGCTCGCGATTGATATAGTAGTCCGGGAGTTTGAGATTCAGGGCGTCCACGCAACCGGCGCGAATGTTTCCGATTCGTAACGGCGCCGTACGTTTAAGTATACGCCGCGCGCTCCGGCTCCCACCGGGCGCTCGTCACACGGATCAGTTCACGCTGTGTTGCGCGGTCTCGATGGTCGCAGTGGGCTCGGCTTGCGCGGTACGCACCTCGGGCCGCACCCGGGACGTGTAGCCGTCGAGCCGGCGCCATAACGGCTCCGTTGCCGAGCGAAACGCCGTTTGCTGCTCTGCGGCGATCGGGTCGGCCGGCGGTAATGCCACCGTGCGCGGGTTGCGGTGCACGCCGTTGACTCGGTACTCGTAGTGCAAGTGAGGTCCCGTGGCGAGGCCGCTGCTGCCGACGTAGCCGATCACGTCGCCTTGATTCACGCGTGCGCCGGCGCGCGCGTTCGCGAAGCGCGACAGATGCCCGTATAAAGTCGTGATGTTGCCGCCGTGCTGAAGAATGATCGTGTTGCCGTAGCCGCCTTGCACGCCGCGGAACAACACCTTTCCATCGCCGGCTGCTCGAATCGGCGTGCCGGTCGGCGCCGCGTAGTCGACTCCGCGATGGGCGCGGATCGTGTTCAGCACGGGATGACGGCGGTTCGGATTGAAGTTGGAGCTGATGCGCGTGAAGTTCAGCGGGGCACGGATTAACGCCTTCCGTACGCTGCGACCTTCGGGCGTGTAATAACCCGCTCGGCCCGACGCGTCGCTGAAGCGTGCGGCCCGATACGATTTGCCTTGGTTCACGAACTCGGCTGCGACGATCGAGCCGTCGCGCAACTTGACTCCGTCGCGCCAGAGCTCCTCGTAGATGACGGTGAACGTGTCGCCGACGCGCACGTCCTGAATGAAGTCGATGTCCCACTCGAAGATGCCGGCCATGTCCATCGTGGTTCGGTCGGAGATTCCTGCGGCCGTGCCCGCTTCGAATAGCGAGGTCTTGATCTCTCCGTGAGCGTCTGCCGTCCTGATGTCGACGGGGCGCTCTATCGTGCTCGCAGCGAAGCCCAACTCGCCGCGCTCGATCGACGAGAGCTTGATCTCGTCGAGCTCGCGCCGCAGCGAGAGCACCTCGCCGTCGCGATGCGCGATCTCGAGTCTGTCGCCGGGCTTCAACAGCTTCAGCGCGGCAGCGGCGTCGGGCAGCGCGATCATGGCGGCGAGGTCCGTCAGGCTCAGGCCGTTGCGGCGAAACAGGATCTCGAGCGTGTCGCCGCGTTTGACGAGCAGATCGAGCACGGTGCCGGGCGGGTCGATGGGTGCGGGCACCTCGACGAGCTCGGCGGAGCCGGCCGCCGCCGGAACGGGTATCGAAGGCGCGGCGACGCTCGCCGTCTCGACGGGGGCGATGATCGGTTCAGCGGGCGTGGCGGGCGCTTCGCGCCGCGGCGTGCCGAGGAGGATCAGCGCGGTCGCGACGAGCGGGAGACTCAGGCCGAGTAGAAAGAGCGCCCAACGGCTTCGCTTCGGCGAAACGACGTAGGCGTCCTTGTAGTCGTGGCGAACGCCACCGGTATACCGTTTCACCCAGCCTGAACCCCCGAGACGCTCGGTACTGTAGCGTTCCGGCCCTGGGGTGGTCAAAACGTTGGATCCGGGAACTACCTTCGTTTCCGGCGATCGAATGCGCCAGTCCGAGAATGCGTGACCGCGCAAATTGTTCGGATGGGGCTTGTATCGGAGCGGTCACCGCTTATAATGCGCGCCCCTGCCTTTCCGAACCACAACTCCTCGATAGAGGACTTGGAGGGCAAGTGGACCGGGACTATAATTCCGAGTCTGCCTGCCGCTTCGGTCAGGCTTCGCTCTTTAACAATCTGTCTCAAGCAACTTGTGTGGGCGCTCGCAAGAGCAACAGTGCCAGAGCCTACGCCAACGGGCGCTTGCGCCCGAAGGAATAGGCTCGAAAAAGCTCACATGTCTTTATGTCTTTTTGCTTTGAAGTGAAGAGTTTGATCCTGGCTCAGATTGAACGCTGGCGGCATGCCTAACACATGCAAGTCGAACGGTAACGCGGGGGCAACCCTGGCGACGAGTGGCGGACGGGTGAGTAATACGTAGGAATCTGCCCATTTGTGGGGGATAACCCGGCGAAAGCCGGGCTAATACCGCATACGCTCTACGGAGGAAAGCGGGGGATCGTAAGACCTCGCGCTAATGGATGAGCCTACGTCGGATTAGCTAGTTGGTAAGGTAACGGCCTACCAAGGCGACGATCCGTAGCTGGTCTGAGAGGACGATCAGCCACACTGGGACTGAGACACGGCCCAGACTCCTACGGGAGGCAGCAGTGGGGAATATTGGACAATGGGGGCAACCCTGATCCAGCAATGCCGCGTGTGTGAAGAAGGCCTGCGGGTTGTAAA
>Ga0073934_10000832_pt1 | contig 81595 bp, 81 predicted proteins | sample LarsenN4metaG_FD_76834 | JGI IMG/M metagenome (GOLD analysis project Ga0073934, IMG submission 76834) | Hot spring sediment bacterial and archeal communities from British Columbia, Canada, to study Microbial Dark Matter (Phase II) - Larsen... ...
AAGAACCTGGGCATCACCTCGGTCATCTTCCGCGCCCAGCGCTCCTGGGGTGCGGGCGGCTGAGCCGAGCGCCACAGGCCGGCATGACAGCGATCACCCCGGCGGGCTTCCCGCCGGGGTTTTTGGTCGTTGAGGAAATCCCGCTGAAAATCAGCCGGGCTCAGGTTTTTAACTGCCTTGACCCGCCCGGAACTCTGTTCTGATTATGAGGTCTCCAAAGTCTTGCGCTAAGGATAGATGCAGGTGTCGCACGGAGCGGCGGCGGCCTTACGGGAGAACGTGAACTGCCGCATTTTGCGATAGCCGGGGGCGTTGTAGACGTCCAGGACCGATTGCGTGTTGACATCGCCGATGACGTGCTTGCCCTCTCCGTCCATGCAGCACAACGCCACCTTGCCGCTTGCCATGATGGAGATCTCATACCAGCGCCAGCAGCCCCCGCTCGGGACTCGTCGGTTCTTGCCGACTGTCACCTGGCCGGACCAGTTTCCGGTGCCGATCAGGAAAGGCTGAAACAACGGAAAACGCTGCTTGACGAAGGTCAGGAAAGCCTCGTCGCGGTCGCTGCCGTCGACCACCCGGGAGATCACCACCGGATGCGGGAAGGCCTTGCGTTCCACCAGGCTGTGGAGGGCGTCAAGGTTGCGCAAGGTACGGTCGAGCGGCAACTGCATCAGCGTCTCGTACGCGCCGGCGTCGATCTCGTTGAGCGAGACCCACAGATTGGTGAGCTTTTTGATCTCCGCGATCCGGTCGATCATCTTTGACGTCAGCGGCGATCCGTTCGTGAACATGCGCAGCTGCGCATTGGGCAGTTGAGCGGAGATCTTGTCGCAGACCGAAAAAATCCTCTTGTCGAGCAACGGCTCGTTGACCTTGAACGGTGCCACGTTGAACGGGAGCGATGGCGGAATAGCCTTGAGATCATCAATGATCTTGTCAATCAACTCATCCGGCATGCGGTCGCCCTGCCGCTCCATCGTGGGATAAGGGCAGAAGCCGCACTTGGCATTGCACAGCGCAAGCGTCTCGATGTGGACTTCCTGCGGATAATCCAGGTACGGACTGCGACGCATCTTCGCCATGCCGACCTGCGCCAGCAAGTCATGCGGCAGGACATCGCCGGGCGGATGGACGGCAAACTCCTGAAGGACGCCGAGCCACAGTCCGGACTCGAAGTCGTTCAGCATCGAGGCACGCAGGAGCTTGTCGGGACCGCCGCGCATCATCATGAGCTCGGCAATCCCCCAGTAGCGCCAGGCCTCGCCGTTGTTTGGCTGTCGGTTCGCGAGCTGGCGCGCGGCCTCGGCCAGGCGCGGCCAGTCCTGCTGCGCTTGCAGGTTGCCCAACAGGCTGCCGGTCGGTGTCGCCGCGTCCATCCACGCCTTCAAATTGAGATGCCGGAGCGTTCAAGCCCGAACCACGGCATTCTATCGTGGGTACAGCGGCCTTGCCAGCGATACCGCCCCGGACCGCGCCTCAGCATCTGGCAACGAATGCCCCAATACTCGCGATGACGTCGCTTTCAATCAGGAACGGCGCATGGCCCTGGTCCGGCACTTCCAGGGCGTCCATATCCGGTCGCCGTGCGTGCATGGCGGCTACCGTGGCAGCCGAGAGGATGTCGGAATTGGCTCCCCTGACGACCATGATGGGAACCGATGCCAATGCATCGAACTCCTTCCACAGGGTCGGCTGCGCGCGCTCCAGGTCGATGCTGTCGAGCGGCTTGGCCACCTTCGGATCGTATCGCGGCTTCAGGACACCGTCCTGTTGCTCGAAGGTGCGGCGCGCAAACGCCTGCCAATCGTCGGGCAGGAGCTTCGGAAACTGCGCGCCGAACAGCTTTTTGAGAATATCGGCGGCGTCCTCGAAATTTCGAGGCTGCGGCAGACGGCCGGCATAGCTCTTGATCCGCACCAGGCCTTTGGTGTCGATGACTGGCCCGATGTCGTTGAGCACGACGCCGGCGATTGCCGCCGGGCGAACGGTTGCCAGCAGCATGGCCAGGATTCCACCGCGCGATGTGCCAACGAATACCGCGCGCTCGATTTCCAGTGCCGTCAGGACGGCTAGCACGTCGGCGAGTTCCACCGCCAGAGTGTAGTTGCCGGCATTGGCGTCGTATGCTGAGCGCCCGCGTCCGCGGTAGTCGACAGCGAGGACGTAGTTCGGCCGGTCCGGGTCTCCGGCGAGGGCCGATGCCAGGGCATCGAAATCGACCGTGGACCGAGTAAGGCCGGGCAGGCAGACAACCGCCCGGCAATCATCGCTGCGACGCCCGTGGGCGCAGGCGTGCAACCTCAGGCCGTCGGGGGCTGTAACAAACACATGTTCCACAGCCTGCATGGTCGCCTACCGGTCCGTACGGCCTTCACCTCCGGGGTCTCAAAGGTATCGCACGGGGGCCGTAGCCTTCGTATAACTCGGGCCCCAGCGACTCCGGAAGCATGGGTCGGGCGCAACGGGTACTAGCGGCAGCGGGATGGAAGGAAGTCCTCGCGAATGACGCCGACGATCCAATCGGCCATGGACCTCCATCGCCAAGGCCGGCTTCAGGAGGCTGAAAATCACTACCGCAGTGTGCTTGCAGCATCTCCTGGGCGGTTCGAGGCCCTGCATCTGTTCGGCATCCTGAAGCTTCAGCAAGGTCAGCTTGCCGAGGCATTGGCCCTGATCACCAACGCGGTCGAGATCGAGCCGGCGTCGCTCGACGCGCGTTCCAACCTGGTCGTGGTGCTTTTGGGCCTCGGCCGGCAGGCGGAGGCGATCGAGCATTGCGATCGCATCCTCGCGATCAATCCAGCAGAAACGGCAGCCCTTTTCAATCGAGGTGTCGCCTGCACACAGCTTGCACGTCATGACGAAGCGCTGGCCAGTTTCGAGAGGGTGCTTGCAATCAAGCCTGACCACATCAATGCGCTGGTCAGTCGGGCTGGCGTCTTCGCAGGCCTGCGGCGGCATGAGGAGGCGCTTGCCGACCTGGACCGGCTGTTGACGCTCGTGCCGCGGAATCCCGACGCTCTCAACAATCGGGGGATGATGCTTGCCCAGCTAGGCCGCGATGCCGACGCCTTTGCGAGCTTCGATCGGGCGCTGGCAATCGCTCCCGATCACGTGCATGCCCTGACCAATCGCGCCATCGCCTTGAAAAAGCGGATGCGGCAGCGCGAGGCGCTCGCAAGCCTCGATCGTGCCATCGCCATCAAGCCGGACCACGTCGAAGCCCATATCAATCGCGGCAACGTGCTGCTCGACCTGCACCGTGCCGACGACGCTCTTGCCAGCTTTGCACGTGCGCTCGCGCTTGCGCCGGGTCGGGCCAGCGCGCTCACCAATCAGGCGTTTGCGCTCCATGCGCTCGGGCGATATCAGGAGGCGCTCGACAGTGCAGAGCGCGCGCTCGCGGCCGACCCGCGGCATGACAATGCATACCTGATCCACGGTCATGTCCTGGCGAAGCTGGAGCGTCCCGCCGCGGCGGCGACGAGCTACGCGCAGGCATTGGCCATCGATCCGAAGCAGCCGTTCGCGCTCGGTGCGTCGCTGATAGCGCATCGGGCGGCCTGCAACTGGGAGGGCGTGGCGGGCCTGCTGCCGGCCATCCGACAGGCGGTCATGGCCGGTGAGGCCGTCATTCCGCCGTTCAACCTGCTCGGCCTGCCGCTTCCGCCGGAGTTGCACCTGCAATGTGCCAGGAATTTTGTGCGCCAGCGGCTGCCGGCCGAGCCCAAGCTGCTGCCGCGGCGGGCGCCCGCAGCCGGCAGGATTCGGCTGGCCTATGTTTCCGGCGACTTCCGGCGTCACCCGGTCGCCTATCTGATTGCCGAACTGATCGAGCGCCATGACCGGGCCCGCTTCGAGGTCCTGGGCGTCTCATACGGCACGGACGACGGTAGCGAAGAGCGAAGACGACTGGCGGGCGCATTCGACCGGTTTGCCGACGTGCGCATGCGGGACGACGTCGATGCCGCGGCGCTCATCAACGAATGGCAGGCCGACATCGCGATCGATCTGGGCGGCCATACCGAGAACTCGCGGCCCGGCATTCTCCAACCGCGTCCGGCGCCCATTCAGGTCAGCTATCTCGGCTATACCGGCACCATCGGCGCCGATTTCATCGACTATGTGATCGCCGACAAGGTGGCGATGCCGCTGGACTTGCAGCCGTGGTTTACGGAAAAGATCGTGCACCTGCCGGACTGTTTCATGGTCAACGACACCACGAAGGCGATTGCTGCCGACACGCCGTCACGAGCGGCGGAGGGCCTGCCGGAGCAAGGCTTCGTGTTCTGCTGTTTCAACAACAGCTACAAGATATCGGCAGCCGTGTTCGAGGTCTGGATGCGGTTGCTCGGGGGCGTCGAAGGAAGCGTGCTGTGGCTGTCGCAAATGAACGCAGACGCGAAGGACTCGCTGCGTTCGGCCGCCCGATCAGCGGGGATCGATCCGGCACGGATCGTGTTCGCGACGAGAGTGCCATCGATGGCTGGCCACCTGGCCCGCCATCGTCTTGCCGACCTGTTCGTCGACACCACCGATTACAACGCCCACACCACCGCAAACGACGCGCTGTGGGCCGGCTTGCCGGTGCTGACCTGCATCGGCGATTCCTTTCCAGGCCGGGTGGCCGCGAGCCTGTTGCATGCCATTGGCCTTGCTGACCTGATTACGACCTCGCTCGCGGAGTATGAAGCTTTGGCCCTGAAACTCGTGCGCGATCCTGCGTTGCTGAACGCAATCAGGCGAAGGCTCGAAGCAAACCGGCACACGCATCCCTTGTTCGACATCGATCGTTTCCGCCGGCATATCGAGGCCACCTATACGACGATGCATGACATCGCACGACGGGGCGAGACGCCGCGCAGCTTTGCCGTTGAACCAATCGGCGCGTGAGGCACCGGTTGCAGCCGCAGGACGCCGATACGCTCTATCGCCAGGCGCAATCCAGCTGCCAGGCCGGGCGACTGGAGGAGGGGATTGAGCTGATCCGGCGCGCGCTCGTGATCGCGCCCGCAAGTGCGCCAGCGCATGTCCTGCTCGGGCAGGCGCTGGCGGGACTTGGCAAGGTTCAGGACGCCTTGGCAGCCATCGAACGGGCGATCCAAATCGATCCGGCACTGGCCGCCGCCCACGGCAATCATGGCGATCTGCTGGCAACTTTGGGCCGGCACCAGGACGCGGTCGCGAGCTACGACCGCGCCATTGCGATCGAGCCCGACGCCGTCGCGAACTGGCTGAACCGGGGTGCCGTTCTGTTCGAGCTCGGCCGCTACGACGAAGCGCTGATCGATTTCGATCGCGTTGCGGAATTGGCGCCGGATTTCGCGCAAGCGCATTTCAATCGGGCCAACACCCTGTTGCGGCAAGGGCGCGACCCGGAAGCGCTGGCGGCGTTCGACCGCGGGTTGGCCCTCGACCCAACCAATGTGGAGGGCTTGTACGGACGCGGCAGCATCCTGGCGCGGCTGGACCGCCCCACCGAGGCGGCAGCAAGCTTCGAGCGGCTGCTGGCGGTCGAGCCGGCGAATGTCGAGGCACTGGCCAATCACGGGGCGGTCCTGTTCAAGCTCGAGCGGTTTGACGAGGCGCTTTCGAGCTTCCGGCAGGCATCGGAGTTGCGGCCGGACGATGTCGACCTGCTGTATCGCCTTGGCTTCACGCTCGGGGCCGTACACCGGCACGCCGAGGCGCTCGCAGCCTATGAGCGGCTGCTGCAGACTAAGCCCGATCACGTGGACGCACTGCTCAACCACGGAATTGAACTTCAGCAACTGCACCGTGACCGTGAGGCGCTGGCGAGCTACGCCAAGATTACGGCGATTGAGCCCGATCACGTCGATGCGCACCTGAACGAGGCGCTTGCCCTCTTGACCCTGGGCGATTTTCGCAGCGGCCTGTCGAAGTTCGAGTGGCGCCTGAAGAAGCATCGGTCGTGGGAACGCGACGTCGCGCGGGCCTGGCGCGGCCGCGCTCCGATCGATGGGCGAACGATCCTGTTATATCCCGAGCAGGGGCTCGGGGACTCGATACAAATGGTGCGCTACGTGCCCGTGCTCGCGCGGCAGGGTGCCCGAGTCGTGCTGGAGGTACCGCCGCCGCTCAAGGCGCTGATGTCGCGGGTGGAAGGGGCCGCTAGGGTGGTCGCCAGCGGCGAGCCGGTTTCCTCTTTCGATTACCACTGCCCGCTAATGAGTTTGCCACTGGCGATGGGCACCGAGCCTGACACGATCCCGGCACACGTGCCGTATCTGACGGCGGCGCCTGACGACGTGGCGACCTGGGCGACGCGGCTGCCGTCGGTATCCGACGGCCGACTGCGGGTCGGCATCAACTGGTGCGGCAATCCAGCCTTTCGTGACGACCGCAACCGCTCGATGACGCTCGACGGGATCATGCCCTTGCTGGACGTTCCGGGGATCGACTTCGTCACCCTCAACCCCGGCATCCACCCGCAGGATGCCCGGCGGCTGTCAGCCATTCCTCATGTGTCCCACGTCGCTGCCGGGTTTCGGGATTTTTCCGACACGGCGGCCGTGGCGGCGAGTCTCGACCTCGTGGTGACGACCGATACGGCAATTGCGCATCTTGCGGGCGCCATGGCTCGGTCGCTCTGGATCATGCTCGCGGCGGCGCCGGACTGGCGCTATGCGCTCGATGCCGGGCGGAACCGCTGGTATCCGACGGCGCGGTTGTTCCGACAGATCGTACCGGGCGACTGGTCGCCCGTGGTCGAAAGCGTCAGGCGGGAGCTTGCAGCGCTGGCGGCGCGCGCCAGGCGCTGACTTACTGCACGGCGCCGCGGCGCAGGTCGGCTTCGATCATGAGCCGGTCGCCGCCGCCGAAACGCACGCGATAGACCTGCATGTTCTCCATCACCCGCTGGACGTAATTGCGGGTCTCGGAGAAGGGGATGCGCTCGACCCAGTCGACCGGGTCGACCTTGGGATCGCGCGGGTCGCCATAGCGTGCGATCCAGTCGCGAATGCGGCCACGACCGGCGTTGTAGCCAACGAAGGTGAGGATGTAAGAGCCGCGGAAGTCGGCCAGGAGCCCGCCGAGTTCGGCAGCGCCGAGCTGGACGTTGTAGACCGGGTCGGACAACAATTTCCGCTCGTTGAAGGCGACATTGTACTTCTTGGCAACGTAACGGCCCGCGGCCGGCGTCACCTGCATCAGGCCCATGGCCCGCGCGCTCGACACGATCTTCTGGCTGAACGTGCTTTCCTGGCGGGCAATGGCGTAGACAAGGCTCTTGTCCACCGCCGGGCCGATGGCCTTGTAATTCGGCATGCCGATGGTCGGGAATGCGTAGTGCTCGAGCGGCAGGCCGCGCCCGAGCGCCGCCTTGCCGAGCAGCAGCATGGCGCGCGCGTCGTTGTGGCGGGCCGCGGCCTCGCCGATCGCGGCCAGGGCGGCTGCATCGCTCGATCGGTCGCCGAGATCGGCGGCGGCCCCGGCGACCAGATCGCGGTGACCGGTGGCGTAGAGGAGGTCGATGGCGCGCGCCAGTTCGGGCTGCCCGGAGGCCCGCGGCGGCGAGCGGAACGCGATGTTACGCAGGCCGAGCTTGGCGGCGGCAATCTGGCCGTAATAGGCGGTGGGGTGCTGCGCAGCCGCTTGGTAATGGCTGCGCGCGTCGGCGCTGCGGCCCATCGCCTCGTAAGCGCGGCCTTGCCAATAATGGGCGCGGGCGGTCGTAATCGGGTGCTTGGTTCCCTCCGCAACGCGCGCGAAATGCGGCAACGCCGTCTTGGGATCGTTGAGGAAGCGCAGCGCGATCCACCCGGCGGTGAACTGGTGTTCGGCGCGATAGTTCTCCCGCTTCGGCGGTACGGCATCGCGCGCGATTCGGTAGGCCTTGCTGGCGTTGCCAAGGTCCAGCATGTTGCGGGCCGCCAGTCGCCGCTCGATCCACCATTGATCGGTATCGATCGCCTGCGAGGGATCGCGCGGCATCGACAGGATCAGATCGCCGGCCTCGGCCGGGCGGTTGGCGCGCCGCAGCCATTGCGCGAGGCTGAAGATGTAGCCGGTGTCCCGGCGGGCAGACGACGGCACGGCATCGAGCGCCGCCTTGGCATTGCCGGCCTTCCTGATGACGGCAACGCGCGCCTTGGCGATCAGCTTGGCGTTGCCGCCCAGCCTGTTGGCATTGCGCAACCCACCTTCGACGTCTTCGGCATAGAGGCGCATGTCCATGCGCGCCTTGATGTCGGCTTCGCTGATCAGACCGCCGAACGCTCCAAGCGCCTGGGCTTCGAGGTCGGAACCGAAGGCATCGTTGCGCCAGGCGTCGCGGACCTGCGCCTGGGCGCCGGCGCGGTCGCCGGACGCGAGTAGCGCGCGCGCATAGGCGAAATGGCCCTTGGCCGACAGGGGCGGGTGCTTGGCGAAATAGGCACGAACGGACTGCGGATCCGGCTGTTCGGTCCACATCATGGATTCCGCTCTCCGGCGCAGCATCCCGACGCTGGGCCAGTTCGGGTGGGCGGTCACGAAGGCAAGGTAGCGGGCGGAGCTTGATCCGTTGCCGTCGCTGCGCAGGATCGCCCATTCGACCAGCCTGCGCGCGACCGGGTCGCGGATGCCTCTCTGAATGTCGGTCGCCTGCGATGCCCGTCCGGCGCGCGCATGCGCGATCGCCTGCTTGGTCGCCTCGAAGTCGGCCGGAGAGATGGCCGAGGTGGCGGCCAAGGCCATGCCGGGCTCGGAGCGGGCAATGGAACCCGTGCTGTCCTTGGCGGGGGACACGGCTTCCTTGACCTTGGAGCCCTTCGCCCTTGTAGACTTGGGTTTGGCGTCCTTGCTTGTGCCCTTGGCCTGCTTGCCCTTCGCCTTGCCCTTATCGGACTTGGCAGTCCGCGACTTCGTATCCTTGGGTTTCGCGTCCCTAGGTTTCGCGTCCTTGGACGTGGTGTCCTTTGCCTTGGCCCTCTTGGCGGCCTTCGCCTTCGCCGACTGATTCGATGCGGCCACCTGCTTGCTGGCCGGTGCCTCCGACTGCTGCGCGACGGCGGCTCCGACCGTCCCGGCAACCAGCAATGCGGTCAGTAGTGCTTGGGCCCTGGTCAATGTTCCGGTCTCCCCAGCGCGGCAGAGGTCGCGCTACCCCAAAATGTTTTCAATTGATAAGATTGACGAAGCACTAACCCCGCCAGGGTGATCGACCATCGGCCGGGACCGCGGCGAAAACGGGGCAGGGACCGGTTCCAGCCGGGTTTCATTGCCGCAGCCGACCCGATATCAAGGGGACAGATCGGTGGTTCCCGCGCCCCGGGGCGGCGGCCGCCACGACTGTCAACCAGAGGACCCGCACCCATGACCGCAAAGACGAACTTTCGAGGTTCGTTCACTGCGCTCGTCACGCCATTCAAGAACGGTCAGCTTGACGAAACCGCGTTCCGCAATCTGGTCGACTGGCAGATCGCGGAGGGCACCAACGGACTGGTGCCGGTCGGCACCACCGGCGAAAGTCCCACGCTGAGCCACGACGAACACAAGCGGGTGGTGGAATGGTGTATCGATCAGGCCAAGGGTCGGGTTCCGGTGGTCGCCGGCGCCGGATCGAATTCGACGAACGAGGCGATCGAGCTGTCACAGCACGCCCAGAAGGCGGGAGCGGACGCCGTCCTGATCGTGACGCCCTACTATAACAAGCCGACCCAGGAGGGCCTCTACAACCATTTCAAGGCGATCAACGACGCCGTCGGCATCCCGATCATCATCTACAACATCCCCAGCCGCTCGGTGGTCGACATGTCGCTCGACACCATGCAGCGGCTGTTCGAGCTGAAGAACATTGCCGGCGTCAAGGACGCCACCGCGAATGTGGCGCGCGTATCCCAGCAGCGCGCGGCCATGGGGGCGGATTTCAATCAGCTCTCCGGTGAGGACGCAACTGCGCTCGGCTTCATGGCACACGGCGGGCACGGCTGCATCTCGGTCACGTCGAACGTGGCGCCGCGGCTGTGCGCGGAATTCCAGCGCGCGTGCCTGCGCGGCGACTACGCCACCGCGCTGGGCATCCAGGACAAGCTGATGCCGCTGCATAGTGCGCTGTTCATCGAGACCAACCCGTCGCCGGCGAAGTATGCGTTGTCGGTGCTCGGCCGCTGCGCGGATACCGTCCGGCTGCCGCTGGTGACGCTCGCAGACAAGACCAAGGCGGCCGTGCGCGATGCCATGGTCCACGCCGGGCTGGTCAACTGACAGAGCCGGCCGTCCCGCACGCTGGCTCGGCAGGCCAGGAGGCGATTGCCGCCATCAAGAAATCGGAGGAGGGAGCGATGCTCGAGGACTTCAAGAAATTCGCCTTGCGCGGCAACGTCGTCGATCTCGCAGTTGGCGTGATCATCGGCGCGGCTTTCGGCGCCATCGTGTCGTCGCTGGTTGCCGACATCATCATGCCGGTCATCGGCGCGATCACCGGCGGCATCGATTTCTCGAACTACTTCGTGAGGCTTTCCTCCAAGGTGACCGCCGACTCGCTGGTCGAGGCAAAGAAGCAGGGCGCCGTGCTGGCGTGGGGCAATTTCCTGACCATCGTGATCAACTTCCTCATCATCGCGTGGGTGCTGTTCCTGGTCATCAGGTCGATCACCCGGTTACAGAAGAAGGAGGACGCCACCCCGCCCAAGCCGTCGAAGGAGGCCGAACTGCTGACTGAAATCCGCGACGTGCTGAAGGCCCAGAACAAGTGATGCAATGGCGCCGAAACCGGATCGCAAGCTGAAGGTGGTCGCCGACAACCGCAAGGCGCGATTCAATTACGAGATCGGTGAAACCCTGGAGGCCGGCATCGCGCTGACCGGCACCGAGGTGAAGTCGCTGCGGCAGGGCAAGGCGAGCATCGGCGAATCCTATGCCGATGCCCGCCGCGGCGAGCTGTGGCTGGTGAACGCCAACATCCCCGAATACCTGCAGGGCGGCCGCTTCAATCATGCGCCGAAACGGCCGCGCAAGCTGCTGCTGCACCGGCGCCAGATCGACAAGCTCGCAGGCGCGGTCGACCGCGAAGGCATGACGATCGTGCCGCTCAAACTCTATTTCAACGAGAAGGGCCGCGCCAAATTGGAAATAGCGGTCGCGCGCGGCAAGAAACTCCACGACAAGCGTGAGACCGAGAAGAAGCGCTCCTGGGAGCGCGAGCGCGGCCGCCTGCTGCGGAACAAGGGGTAGACGGCATCCGCGGAGCCAGTCCCATCCTCACGCCTTCGTGATCCGGATTCATCATCGGCGACCTGCAACCGCCGCCGCCGACATCCCGTAGCTCCCCGCAGTCGCCGCCGGCATCGTCCGATCGCGGCGATGCGCATTCAATCAAGGGAGCACCTGATGTTCGGAAGATTCAAGACCATGGCGGTTGCCGGCGCGCTCGCCGCCGCTGTCTTCACCTCCACCGCCGCACAGGCGGACGGCTGGATCGTCGGTCTGGTCGACGGCAAGTCGATCGTGACCATCGATCCTGCGAGCCGCAAAGTGACCAAGACGGTCAATATCCGCGGCGCCGGCATGATCCTCGGCATCGACGTCCGTCCGGCCGACGGCATGCTTTACGGCGTCACCAGCGACGGCAATATCGTTGCCATCGATATCCGCACCGGCCAGGCGACGGTGAAAAGCAAGCTGGACAAGACCTGGACTCGGAGCGCCGCCACCACCTTCGACTTCAATCCGGTCGCCGACCGGCTGCGCCTGATGAGCGCCGACGGCGCAAGCTGGCGCATCAACGTCGACAATGGCATGGTGATCGTGGACGGCTCGCACAAGTTCAAGGATGCGGGTCAGGCCCCGCGCGTCGTCGCCGGCGCGTACAGCAATTCCTTCAAGGGCACCAAGGCGACCACGCTCTACAACATCGATGCTGCGACCAGCTCGCTGGTGACGCAGAACCCGCCGAACGACGGCGTTCTCAATGTCGTTGGCCCGCTTGGTGTCACCGTCAAAGGCCCGGTCGCGTTCAATATCGTGGCATCCGGGCCCGATCAGAACGCCGGCTGGCTCGCCATGGGCGGCGCGCTCTACTCGGTCGACCTCAAGACCGGCAAGGCAACGATGGTCGGCAGGATCGCGGGCCTGAACGGCGCGCTCACCGACATCGCCTGGATGGACTGATCTCATCCTCGCGTCTCCAAGGAAGTCCGTCCCGCGGCGATGCGGGGCGGGCTTCCGCCATTGACCGGCGCCGGATTTCCCGAAATGATTCGTCGGATGGTGCGCGGCTCGAATTCGTCTCGTATGTTGGCGGGGAACGGTGATGACAAGCATGCACGATCCGACGATATTGCCGGCGGGAATTCCGGTACCGCAGGATGACGGCGCAACGCGCCATCTCGCCGGAATGGTCCTGCCGACCGTACCGCTTTCCGCGACTGACGGATCGCTGATCGATCTCGCGACGCTGCGCGGGCGCACGGTGGTCTATGTCTATCCGCGGACCGGACGGCCCGGCGAGAGTCCGCCGGACGGCTGGGATGCCATCCCCGGTGCACGCGGGTGCACGCCGCAATCGTGCTCATTCCGCGATCACTTCGCAGACCTCGGGCGGCTTGGCGTGGCGCGGGTGTTTGGATTGTCCACGCAGGACAGCGCGTATCAACGCGAGGCTGTGGAGCGGCTGCACCTGCCGTTCCCGGTGCTGTCGGATGCCAACTTGACGTTCACGCGTGCGCTGAAACTGCCGACGTTTTCGATCGCCGGCATGACCTTGCTCAAGCGCATGGTTTTCGTGATCGACGACGGCATCATGACCAAGGTGTTCTATCCGGTGTTCCCGCCGGACCGCAGCGCGGCCGAGGTCGTGGCCTGGATCGAGGCCGCCGGCAGTGCGCCAGTACGCTAGTCACCAGCGCGGCCCGCTCCCGCGAGGCGAACACGGCGGGCATGTGTTGGCGACCTGCAATGTTGGCTGCGGAGACGATCAAGCCTCAAGGTGGCTGCGCACCGCGCCGAATACGGCGCGGAACATCTCCGGTGTGAGTACGCCGGTATTCGTGTTGTAGCGCGAGCAGTGATAGCTGCTGAACAGTGCGAAGTTGTCGACCATCGCCTTGCGGCCGTGGCCGAACGGCGCTGCCGCACGTTTGGTGCCAAGCGCGGCGACCGTGCTGTCGTGGGCGATGCGGCCGAGCGCCACAATGGCGCGAAGCTTCGGCATCTCCGCGATCACGGCCGACAGGAAGCGACGGCAGGTGCCAATCTCGCTGCCGGTCGGCTTGTTCTCGGGCGGGACGCAGCTCACGGCATTGGCAATCCGCGCATCGATCAGTTCCAGGCCGTCGTGGATTCGCGCGCCGTAGGTTCCGCGGGCGAAGCCGAATCCAATGAGCGTCTGGTAAAGCAGGTCTCCGGCATAGTCGCCGGTGAAGGGGCGGCCGGTGCGATTCGCGCCTTGCATTCCGGGAGCCAGCCCGACGATCAAAACGCGTGCGTCAGGCGGCCCGAAGGGGGGCACCGGTGCGTTGAACCAGTCGGGGTGTCGCTTCCGCAAGTCCTCGCGAAAGGCTTGGAGGCGGGGACAGAGCGGGCAGTCGCGCGGCGGGATTGCGCCGGGCATCGACGCTAGTCGTCGAAATCGTCGTCGGGGGCGCCAGCGCTGGCGCGCTGGGGCGCGGTGCTGCGGTGCAGGAACTGCGGGGTATGACGGGGTTCGCGTGGCTCCCGCGCCTCGCGGGCAGCGCGCTCGGCGGGATCGCGCCCGATCTTCGGCTGCAATTCGACGATGTCGAGGAAGACGTCGGCTTGCCGGCGCAGTTCGTCGGCCACCATCGGTGGCTGCGTCGAGATCGTCGAAACCACGGTCACCCTGACCCCCCGGCGCTGCATCGCCTCGACCAGAGACCGGAAATCGCCGTCACCGGAGAACAGCACCATGTGATCGAGGTGCTCCGCCAGTTCCATGGCATCGACCGCAAGCTCGATGTCCATGTTGCCCTTGACCTTGCGACGTCCGGTCTGATCAACGAATTCCTTGGTCGCCTTGGTGACGACGGTGTAGCCGTTGTAGTCGAGCCAATCGATCAGGGGCCGGATCGAGGAGTATTCCTGGTCCTCGATCACGGCGGTGTAGTAGAACGCCCGCATCAGATAGCCACGCGAGTGGAACTCCCGCAGCAGGCGCTTGTAGTCGATGTCGAAGCCCAGCGATTTTGCAGTGGCGTAAAGGTTGGCGCCGTCGATAAAGAGAGCAATTTTCTCGTTGTTTGAACCTGCTCGCTCAGTGGCCATGTTCTCTCGCTCGTGATCGAAACGTTTGGGACCGATCCGTCGTCCGGCTGCGTCAAGCGGCCGGCCCAATATGCCGGATCGTCGTTGACGGGCACCGATAACCGCGTGCGGCGAATATCATGACCGCTCGCCTGCTGTCACAATCCATGCAATCGCAGAATAACGCCTGCATGCCGGCGCCCGCACTTTGCCTAACATCGGGGGGCGTGCTCGCCAAGATAAAAATTCCAACATTTTCTAGATTTGGCTTGCACTTGGGTTGTGGTGCGGATACCTAGCCGCCATATTTTTCACGCAAAAGTCCCTTTGCAGGAGCGACCATGGCCCGTGTCACCGTTGAAGACTGCATCGACAAGGTTGAAAACCGGTTCGACCTCGTGTTGTTGGCGAGTCACCGGGCGCGGATGGTATCATCCGGCGCTCCGATCACCGTGGAACGCGACAACGACAAAAATCCCGTGGTGGCGTTGCGCGAAATCGCCGATACGACGATTTCTCCTGAAGATCTCCGGGAAGAGCTGGTGCATTCGCTTCAGAAATACGTCGAGGTCGATGAGCCCGAACCCTCCACCGTGCCTCTGATCGGGGCTCCGGGCGGGACGGTCGACGCCGACGATACCGAGGTGACCGTCGACCGGATGACCGAGGAGGAACTGCTCAAGGGGCTTGAAGGGTTGGCGCCGCCTGAGGAGCAGCCGGAAGAGGAAGAATAGGCCTCCGCCGCGCCGAATTCCCGGCGGCCCGGACCCTGGTCCGGGCCGCAATCATTTTGGCAAACCATGTCATGACTGACTTGTGGCGCCCGGGATTCGCGATGATATTTTAACAATACGCCGCCGGCGGCGGTCCGCCGACAACCTGATAGGCCCTCATGGCGCGTTCATCCAGCGATCTGCCGCGCATGCAAAATCAGGCCCGGATCCGGGCTCCGCTTGAGCGCGGCCGTAAGATCGTGACGCAAGTCTTTGAAAATACAAGAAGAGTCAAGCAACCGCCGCGGCCGCAAATGATGCGGCAATACGAGCTGATCGAGCGGGTGCGGCGCTACAACCCCAACACCAACGAGCCCCTGCTCAATCGCGCCTATGTCTATGCCATGAAGGCCCATGGCGAACAGAAGCGCGCCTCCGGAGATCCCTATTTCTCACACCCGCTCGAGGTCGCGGCGATCCTGACCGACCTCAAGCTTGACGACGCCACCATTGCGGCGGCGCTCCTGCACGATACCATCGAGGATACCCAGACCACCCGCGCCGAGATCGACGAGTTGTTTGGGTCCGATATCGGTGGCCTGGTCGAGGGGCTGACCAAGCTGGCCAAGCTCGACCTCGTGACCAAGGAGGCCAAGCAGGCGGAGAACCTTCGCAAGCTGCTGCTGGCGATCGCCGACGACGTGCGCGTTCTGCTCGTGAAGCTCGCCGATCGACTGCACAACATGCGCACGCTCGGCCATATGCCGCCAGAGGCCCGCGGCCGCATTGCCGAGGAGACCATCGATATCTATGCGCCGCTGGCCGGCCGCATGGGCATGCATGAAATGCGGGAGGAACTGGAGGACCTCGCCTTCCGAGAGCTCAATCCCGACGCCTACCGCGTCGTTTCGGAACGCCTCGGCGCGTTGGAAGAACGCAATCTTGGCCTGGTCGCCGAGATCGAGCAGCAATTGACCCGCAAACTTGGCGATCGGGGAATTGTCGCGGAGGTGCACGGCCGCCGAAAGCGCGCCTATTCCATCTGGCGCAAGATGGAGCGCAAATCGGTTGGGTTTGAGCAGCTCTCCGACATTGTCGGTTTCCGCGTGATCGTGAAATCGGTCGCGGAGTGCTATCAGGCGCTCGGCATCGTCCATACCACCTGGCCGATGGTGCCGACCCGATTCAAGGACTACGTCTCGACGCCGAAGCAGAACGATTACCGATCGATCCACACCACCGTCATCGGCCCAGGCAACCAGCGGGTCGAATTGCAGATCCGCACGCGCGACATGCATGAAATCGCCGAGTACGGCATCGCGGCGCACGCGCTCTACAAGGACGGCGCCGGCTCGCCGACCGAAATGCTGTCACGCGAGTCGAGCGCCTATGCCTGGTTGCGGCGCACCATCGAGCTCCTTGCGGAGGGATCCAACTCCGAGGAGTTCCTCGAGCACACCAAGCTGGAACTGTTCCACGATCAGGTGTTCTGCTTCACGCCCAAGGGCAAGCTGATCGCATTGCCGCGGTCGGCCAATGCCATCGACTTCGCCTATGCGGTGCACACCGACGTCGGCAACACGGCGGTCGGCGCCAAGATCAACGGCAAGATCGCGCCGCTGGTGTCGGAGCTCACCAACGGCGACGAGGTCGAGATCATCACCTCGAAGGCGCAGACCGCCCCGCCGGCCGCCTGGGAATCCCTGGTCAAGACCGGCAAGGCGCGCGCTGCGATCCGCCGCGCGACTCGGGTCGCAGTCCGCGCGCAATATGCCGGGCTTGGCCGCCGCATCGTCGAGCGGCTCTGCCAGCGTGCCAAGGTCGCCTATTCCGACGAGAAGCTTCAGGGCGCGCTGCCGCGGCTGGCGCGCGCGTCGCTCGACGAGGTCTTCTCGGCGGTCGGCCGCGGGGAGATGCGTGCCGCCGACGTCGCGCGCGCGATGTACCCCGACTACAAGGAGGAACGCGCGGCCGCGATCAAGCAGCAGCCCAAGCTGGAGCGCGGCTGGTTCGGGTTCACCCGCACCAAGGCGGTGAAGTACCAGCCGCCCGCCGGCGACGGTGCGATCCCGGTGCGCGGCATCAACGGCGACCTGCCGGTGCGGTTTGCGCCCAATGGCGGTGCGGTGCCGGGCGATCGCATCGTCGGCATCCTGACGCCGGGAGAGGGGATAACCATCTATCCGATCCAGTCGCCATCGTTGAAGGAATTTGAGGACGTCCCGGAGCGCTGGATCGACCTGCGCTGGGATACCGATGAGCGCGCGCCCCAGCGTTTCCCGGCCCGTATCATCCTCAAGACCGTGAACGAGCCGGGCAGTCTGGCTCAAGTCGCGCAGGTGATCGCCGAGCACGACGGCAACATCGACAATATCCACATGGAGCGCCCGGCGCCGGACTTCACCACGGTCACCATCGATCTCGAAGTCTATGACGTGAAGCACCTGACGTCGATTATCGCGCAGCTGCGCGCCAAGGACGTCGTGGCGGCGGCCGAGCGGGTGAACGCGTGACGACGCAGCATGCGGCGTCGCGGTACCTCGGTCGGCGCAATTTGCGCTGAATTTGCGCTGAAGCCGCCCAGGAATCACACCGGAATCACGCCTCCATCACGCGCGACCGAGTAGGGAGGCGCCTTCAGGCTTCATGCGCACTGAAGGTCGCCTCCATGCCCACCACCGTGACCGACTTTACGGCTTTGCTTGAACCCGGCGCCTCTTGGGTCAATCCCGGCGTCTCGGACCGGCCGCTGTTCCTGACCTATTCGTTCGAGACCCAGCCGCAAACGTATCTGGCTGGCGCGGGCTATTCGCAGGCGTATATCGACAGCGTCACGGCGCTGAATGCGGCCGAGCAGGCCATCGCCCGCCAGGCGTTGCAGATGTGGGCGGACGCGTGCGGCCTCACCTTCCTTGAGGTGCCGCCCGGCCAGGGCGATGTCACCATCTCGTGGGCCGATCTGAGTCTGCATCCCGAGCAACCGGACGCAAGCGGGGTCGCATCGCTCCCCGAGATTGAGATCGACGTTACCGCCACCATCCAGCCGCTCGAAGGCCGCTTCTTCGGCGACATTTTCGTGAATTCGCTCCAGCGCACGCTCTTGAACAACAATCCCGATGCCTTCTTGGGGCTCCTCCTGCACGAAATCGGTCACACTCTGGGCCTGAAGCATCCCGACGAAGGCGATCTGGTTGTGCCGCCGGACATGTCCGACGACGCGGAATTCACGATCATGACACAAGTGGGGAGCCGCACTGATCTCGGGCCGCTCGATATCGAGGCTGCGCGGTTCATTTTCGGCGATCCGTCTGCGGATGGCACGCAGGTCGAAAGCTTTTCGTGGAATGCCACCACCTTCACGTTGACGCAGACCGGCGGTGCCGGCGACGACCTCATGCGCGGCATCAGCACTAGCGATGTGATGAATGGTGGCGGCGGCGCCGACGTTGTTTTCGGCAGCTACGGCAGCGACATTCTCGCCGGCGGGACGGGAAACGACGTCCTGATCGGTGGCGAGGACAACGACACGATCCGGGGCGAGGCCGACAACGATGTCCTCGACGGCGGCGCCGGTGACGACACGCTCGAAGGCGGCGACGGCAACGACCGGCTGAACGGGCGGGAGGGCAGGGACCGGCTGTTCGGCGGTGCCGGCGACGATCAGATCCTGTCGTTGCCGCAGACCGGTGTCCCGGGCGGGGGCGATCCCAACGATACATTTGCCGACGGCGGCGATGGCAACGACACCATCGCCGGGTGGGTCGGCAATGACGAACTGCACGGCGGCACCGGCAACGATGCGGTCTCCGGCGAAGATGGCAACGACAGCCTGTTCGGCGATGACGGTGATGACACCCTTAATGGCGGAAACGGCAACGACGTCCTCGATGGGGGCGCCGGCGTGGACAATCTCATCGGTGGCGACGGCAACAATCAACTGACCGCAGGCGCCGGCAACGATCATGCCGACGGCGGCGCCGGGGCGGACGTACTCTCGGGTGGCGACGGGGTCGACACCCTGTTGGGCGGAGAGGGCGGCGATATCCTGGAAGGTGGCGCCGGCGGCGACAGCCTCAATGGGGGAAGCGGGAGCGATACACTCAGCTATGCGTTGTCGAACGCGGCTGTGATGGTCAGCCTTGACTTGAACACGGTCGCCGGCGGACACGCCACCGGCGATTCCATCCTGGGCTTCGAGAACGTCATCGGCAGCGCCTTTGCCGACTCGCTGATCGGCGATGGCGGGGACAATGCCCTCAATGGGGGGGCCGGATTTGACGCGCTGACCGGCGGTGGCGGCGCCGATCGGTTCGTGTTTGATGCCGCCGCGCTCGCGGACGCACAGGCCGCCTCGCCGGTGATCGATCGCGTCACCGACTACGCCCGCAGCCAAGGCGACCGGGTCGATGTATCGGCGGTGCTCCCAGGTTCCAGCGGGATTCCGGCTGGCGCCCTGGTTCGCATCCTCGAAGACATCGGCGGCCAGAATTTCTCGACCGTCCAGGTCAAGGTGGGGGGCAACTGGGTCTCGCTCGCCCGGCTCGACAATGTGCGTGCCGGTGACACCGTCGATGTCATCGTTGATTCGTCGCAGCCTCTGGGCGCCACCGTGACGGTTCTGGCCAACGGTCCGACGGCGGTCGATTTCGGCCTGACAGGACAGAACCGTTGGGTTCTCGGTGCCGGCGATTTCAACGCCAACGGCACCAGCGACGTGCTGGTGCGCGATGACCCGTCCGGTGCCGTCAACACGCTCCTCATCCAGAACGGCCAGCTTGCCGGAACCGGCGCGGTCGGCGTGCTCAGCGGCGCTTGGCAGGTTGTCGGTGTCGGCGACTTCAACAGCGACGGCACGAGCGACGTGCTGTTGCAGAATGCAAATACCCGGGAGGTCAACACCTGGACGGTTCAGAACGGCCAGTGGTCAGCTTCCGGAGCGGTCGGCATCCTGACGGGCGCCTGGCAGTTCGCCGGCACCGGCGATTTCAGCAATGACGGCACCACCGACGTCCTGCTGCTCAACACCGCGACCGGCGAGGTGAACACCTGGATCGTCAAGAACGGCCAGTGGTCGGCCTCGGGCGCCGTCGGTCTGCTGACCGGCGCATGGCAGGTCATCGGCGCCGGCGACGTCAACAATGACAACTCTGCCGACGTACTCCTGTTCAATGCCGCCACCAACGAAGTCAATGCCTGGGTTGTGCAGAACGGCCAGTGGGCGGCCTCGACAGCTTGCGGCGTGCTCAGCGGGGCCTGGCAGGTCAGGGGGATTGGCAATTTTGGCGGCGATGCCACGGGCGACGTGCTCCTGCACAACACGGCGACCGCCGAGGTCGCTGCCTGGATTCTCCAGAACGGCACATGGACGAACTCGGTGACGCTGGGGGCTTTTGAGACTGCATCCGTGCCGGCGGCCATCGGGGACTTCAACAATGACGGCATGAGCGACCTGTTCTGGCAGAACCAGTCCACAGGCCACGCCGTCGAATGGCTATTGTCCGCGTAGCGCAAGCGACCCTAGCGCCGCACGTATTTCATCACCCGTTTCGGGCCCACTTCGGCGCCGAAGATGTTGCCCTGGGCATCGGCGGCAACACCTTCGGCGGCGCTGGTGCCGGTGATCTTCTCGACCGGGTCGGGGATCAGCGCCGTCACCTCGCCGGTGCGCGCGCTGCCGACGCGGATGCCGCGCTTCCAGCCGGGGTTGGAATTGCGCACCGATTCCGATTCCGAATCGGCCACGTAAATAGTGTCGTGGCGGTCGATGAAAATTCCACTCGGTCGGCTGAACTGCTTCCATTCGGCGACGAACCTGCCGTCCTGGTCGAAGATCTGGATACGGTTGTTGTTGCGGTCGGCGACGAACAGGCGGCCCTGACTGTCCATCGCCAGCGCGTGCGGGATGTCAAGCTCGCCGGGCGCCGAACCCTTCGTGCCCCAGGTCTTGATGAATTTGCCGTCCCCGGAGAACTTCACGATGCGGGCATTGCTGTTGCCGCCATGCCCATCGCCGACAAAGATGTCGCCGTTGGGCGCGACCAGCACGGCTGAGGGCGCATTGAACTCATCGTGTCCCGATCCCGGCACTCCGGCCTTGCCGAGGGACAGCAAGAGCTTGCCGTCGGGGCTGAACTTGAACACCTGCTGTCCACGGCCGCCGCGATGCGCGCCGTCGGTCACCCAGACATTGCCGGTGCGGTCGACATGCATGCCGTGCGGAAAGACAAGCAGTTCCTCGCCAAAGCTCTTGACCAGCTTGCCGGACGCATCGAATTTGAGGATAGGCGCAAGCTTGGAGCCGTCGCAGTTGAACGGATGGCCCGGCTTTGCCTTGGCGAGGGGGATGAATCCTTGCGCCCCGCATCGTTCCAGCACCCACACGCTTTTGCCGTCGGGATCGACGGCGACCGCACTGACCGAGCCCCAGATCCGACCGGGTGGCATCTGCGCCCAGTTGTCGATCGCGCGGTAGGGATTGGGGAGCGAATTGGTCGGCGTCACGCTCTGCGCGATCGCCGCGGTACCAACGAGCGCAATGGCGAACGCAAACGCATATCTGGGCAGGCGCGGCATTGGAAATCCTCCCGGGCCGGGATCGGGTTTCACCCGTCAGTCGGTGGCTGTAAAGCGGTGTTGGGGTGCGCCCGGCGCGCCTTTGCCGCAAGCGCGACCGCTGCTCCCTTGACGCGCCAGTTCGGATGGTCGAAGGATCGCGTTCGACCCCGGAAATCCTTCCGCCTGCATTCGGCGGGGCGCTGAGGTGCTGCCATGTCCGACTGTCTGCACTGCGACATCAACGAACTGGTGGCGAAATATGCCGAGCGTCCCGAAGCCGACGCGTCCGAGCTGGCTGCGCGCATGGCCGAAAGCCTCGTCGATCTGATCCTGTTGGCGCCGGAATCGGATCGTGCAGCACTGCTGGCGGACGCGATCGCCGTGCTCGGACAGCTGTATCTGGAGAAGAGCGGCGTCGTCGAACCGGGCGAGTCGACGGCGCGGCACTAACATCAGTCCGCGTGCTCGCCGCTGAACAGCCGGCGCCGACGACGGTGGTTCGACGTTGCCTCAAGGCGATGCCGTTTTGTCGAGGTCCAGCATGTCGAGCAGTTGCTGGACCTCGCTCTCGGCAATCTCCAGGCGCCGCACCAGCGCGCCGCAGAGGTCCAGGCGGGCGGCGACGATGGCGTCGCTGGCGCCGGTGCCGAGCCTGGGCCGCAGCGCGTCGATCTGCCTCCGAATCTCGTAGAGTCCTGCGCGCGCTGACGTCAGAATCTGGGTCTGATCTGGCATGCCCCATACCTCTGCCTGCTGCTGATCAAGGGGTCATGCAAGTGTATCGCCTTCCAATCGACGGCGCACCTCTTGACGGGCATGACCGGATTTCCGAAGGATCGCGTGCGGCCCACGGCGATTGAAGAGTTCGAGACCTTGCCAGCGATCTCCCATCTGCGGCTTGGCGTCAATATCGACCACGTTGCGACCATCCGTAACGCCCGCGGCGGCCGCCATCCAGACCCGGTTGCGGCGGCAAGGATTGCGATCGAAGCCGGCGCCGACGGCATCACGGCGCATCTGCGCGAAGACCGGCGGCACATCCGCGACGACGACATCGCGCGCCTCAAGGCGGAGATCGACCGGCCGCTCAATCTCGAAATGGCGGCGACCGACGAGATGGTCGCGATCGCGGTCGGGATCAGGCCGCATGCCACCTGCGTGGTGCCGGAGCGACGGCAGGAGCGGACCACCGAGGGCGGCCTTGATGTTGCGGGCCAGCACGGCCTGCTCAAACCCGCCGTCGCGCGACTGCGCGACGCCGGCATCCGGGTGTCGTTGTTCATCGCCGCGGAACCGCACCAGATCGAGGCTTCGGTATCGGTCGGCGCGCCGGTGGTCGAAATCCACACCGGCGCGTGGTGCGATGCGCTCGCCGTCGGACATGCCAACGCGGCGGCGGAATGGCAGCGAATTCGCGACGGCGCGAAACTCGCCCGCCGCCTGGGGCTCGAAGTCCATGCCGGTCACGGCCTCGACTTTGCGACCGCGGAAGCGATTGCGGCCCTGCCGGAGATCGTTGAATTGAACATCGGTCACTTCCTGGTGGGGGAAGCGGTGTATTCCGGATTGGCGGCCGCTGTCGCGACGATGCGGGCCGCGATGGAGCGTGGACGGTTGAAGGCGCTATGATCCTCGGCATCGGCTCCGACCTTTGCGACGTCCGCCGCATCGCGCGCGTGATGGACCGTTACGGCGACCGCTTCCTCGACCGGATATTCACCAGCACCGAACGCGCCAAGGCGGAGCGCCGGGCAGCCCGCGTCGAGACCTACGCCAAGCGCTTCGCCGCCAAGGAAGCCTGCGCCAAGGCGCTCGGGACCGGCTTCCGAAGGGGTGTGTTCTGGCGCGACCTCGGAGTGGTCAATCTTCCGTCCGGCCGCCCGACCATGGAGTTGACCGGCGGCGCGCTGGCGCGGCTGAAGGCGATCACGCCCGAGGGCTTTGTGGCGCGGATCGACGTCACCATCACGGATGAAGGGCCGATGGCGCATGCCGTGGTCGTCATCACGGCGGTGCCGACGACGCGCACCGACCGTGTTTGAACCGGGGTCGCGGCTGATGCTGGGCGGACGGCGACCGAGGCGATTGACGGAGTTGCATGGAGGTGGGATCTGCAGGTGAACGCAATGGCCAACAAAAAATCCAGGACGTCGGCGAAGACTGCAAGCAAAGCCGCCGCCAAGCGGCCTTCGCAGCGGCGCGCTTGGCAGCGATCCGCGGCCAGGCAGCGATCGACAGCGCCGAAGTCCGGCCAGGCCGCGACGCCGGCGCTCCTGGCAGGCGGAAACCCGCAGATCGCCAAGGGCTCCGGCGAAACCCCCGTGCAGGCCTACATTGCGGCCATGCCGGGCTGGAAGCGCGAGGTCGGGCGCCGCCTTGACGCGCTGATCGCGCGGGCTGTCCCAGACGTGCGCAAAGCCGTGAAGTGGAACTCGCCCTTCTATGGCGTCGGGGATGGCGTCTGGTTTCTCAATTTTCATTGCTTCACGAAATACGTGAAGGTGGCGTTCTTCCGCGGCGCCTCGCTGCGACCAGTCCCGCCCGGTGAGTCAAGGCATAAGCACGTGCGCTACCTCGACATCCGCGAGGACGACGAGATCGACGAAGCTCAGCTCACCGCCTGGGTGAAGCAGGCGAGCCGATTGCCCGGCGAACGCATGTGAGCGGCAAACCTGTGGCCGGGATGGAGTGCAAGCCACGATGAAGATGAAAAAGAGCAAGGATGGCTTGAAGGAAGGAAAGGGCAAAGCCTCTTCCTCCCGGCAGATCGATGCGAGGATCAAGGCGGTCGGCGATTGGCGGAGCGAGACCCTCGCACGGGTCCGAAAGCTCATCAAAGTGGCTTGTCCCGACGTGGTCGAGACGGTGAAGTGGCGGAAGCCCTCAAACCCCGCCGGGGTTCCGGTGTGGGAGTGCAACGGCATCATCTGCACGGGTGAGGCGGGCCATCGACCTCCATGAGGGCGAAACGATCGATGACAGGGCGTTCAAGGCGCTCGTTCAGGCTGCCGTCGCTCTGAACACGTCGGCGCGAGCGGCTGCTCCCCCGCTCGTCCCCGGAAGCGGCCAAGGCGCGCGTGACGCCACGTCCCTGCACAAGGTGCCGTCCGCGCCTGCGCCGGTCCCCGATCCGGAGAATTTGAGCGTATCTGCACACGCTTCGCTAACGGTAACCGCACGGTAATCGTTCGAACGCGATTGCCTTCAAATTCTCTTTAACGAGCCTCCCTACAATCCCGTGCATTGGCTGTGATTTCCGTTTGCAGGACAGTCGCCAATGCGCAGGTCCCTCCGCTGGCTACAGACCAGGATTTTCGCGCTGCTGCGGGAGCGCGCGGCCAACGTGACCTTCACGTTTGCCCTGGCGGCGGTGCCGATGGTCGGCGTGGTCGGAACGGCCGTCGACTACAGCCGTGCCAACGCCGCGCGCACCGCCATGCAGAACGCGCTCGACTCGACCGCCCTGACCATGGGCAAGGAGGCGGCCGACCTGGACGCGACCAACCTGAACAAGCGGGCGAACTCGTTCTTCACGGCGATGTTCAAGCGGCCCGACACCAAGAATGTTTCGCTGAGCAGCGACTTCAAGGCCGCCACCGAGACCCTGACCCTGAATGCTACAGGATGGGTCGACACCTCGTTCTCGCGCGTACTGGGATTCAAACAGATCAAGATCGCGACCACGTCGACGGTCACCTGGGGAACCTCGCGCACCATCGAGATTGCCCTCGTGCTCGACAATACCGGCTCGATGAAGAGTTCCGGCAAGATCGAGGCTCTGAAGGTTGCCACCAGGAATTTCATCGATGCGATGAAGAAGGCGTCGAAGAAGAAGGACGCTATCAAGGTGGCGATCATTCCGTTCGACACCCACGTTAACATCGGCCCCGCCAACAAGAACGCCCCATGGATCGACTGGAGCCTGATGGATGCGGCCGCGGGCAGCACCTACAGCGGCCGCACGCGCGACGCCTCCAACAATTACGGCGATGCCGACGACGGCACGCGCGACGATGACGACCGCGTCAACAAGGACTCTTGGACCGGCTGCGTGATCGACCGCGAGCAGCCGAACGACGTGCTGGACACGCCGGTATCGGGCAATTCGGCGACCTGGTTCCCGGCCGAGAACTGTGCGCTCATTCCGCTCCTGCCGCTGACCACCGACTGGAATGCCGCCCATGCGATGATCAACAACATGAAGGCCGACGGCAAGACCAACACGACCATCGGCCTGGTCTGGGGCTGGCATGCTCTGACCCCGAATTCGCCGCTGCCTCAGGCAGCCCCCCGTCGAAGACCCTCGAGAAGATCATCGTGTTCCTGACCGACGGACTCAACACGCAGAATCGCTGGACCACGAAGGCGAGCGACATCGATGCGCGCACCAAGCTCGTCTGCGACAACATCAAGAAGGCCGGGATCAAGATCTATACGATCCGCGTGATGGAAGGGAATCAGGCGCTGCTCCAGAGCTGCGCCAGCAACCCGGGCATGTACTACAACGTGACCCAGGCGAGCCAGATCAACCCGGTGTTTGAAGAGATCGCACGCAGCCTCCAGCAGCTGCGCATTTCGCGCTGACCGGCGCGGCGCGATCGATCGTCGCCCGGTCGGGCGAATGGGCGCCGACCCGGCATTGCCAACGGGCTGCCGTCGCCCCATGTTATCGGACGGTCCTGTCCGTCACTTCCGACGGCTCCTGCCGTCCCCCCAAAGACCATCCCGGTCGCGTTCCAGTAAAGCTTTGATATCACGTTAGAATTGATGGCGATCCCGGAATGGCATCATTTTCCGCAGCGTTGATTGCGTGCTGCCGGCCCAGCGGCTAGAACGATTCCGCGGGCGCGCAAGCCACGAAAAGAGAAAGAGATGAGCGTGACGACAGGCGCAAAGCGAAAAGAAGGCGGCATCGCCGAGACGATGCGCGTGATCTTTCACGCCCTCATCATCGCCCTCGTCATCCGCACCTTTCTGTTTCAGCCCTTCAACATCCCCTCGGGATCGATGAAGGAGACGCTGCTGGTCGGTGACTACCTTTTCGTCTCGAAATATTCCTACGGTTATTCCAAGTACTCGTTTCCGCTGTCTCCCAACCTGTTTGACGGCCGCATCTGGTCGGGCACGCCGGCGCGGGGCGACATCGTCGTGTTCCGGCTGCCGCGCGACGACTCCACCGATTACATCAAGCGCGTCATCGGGCTCCCCGGTGACCGCATCCAGATGATCGAAGGCGTGCTGCACATCAACGGCGAGCCGGTGAAGCGCGAGCGCGTCGAGGACTTCATCGAGAACGAGGAGGGCGGTCGCACTGTGCGCGTCAAGCGCTGGCGCGAGACGCTGCCGAACGGCGTGAGCTACACCACACTCGACCTGATCGACAACGGCTTTCACGACAATACGTCGGTCTATGTCGTGCCGCCGGACCATTACTTCATGATGGGCGACAATCGCGACAACTCCACCGACAGCCGGGTGCTCAGCCAGGTCGGCTATGTGCCGTTGCAGAACATCGTGGGCAAGGCGCAGATCATCTTCTTCTCGATCCATGAGGGCGAGCGGGCGTGGGAGCTATGGCGCTGGCCGTGGTCGGTGCGTTGGGGCCGTCTGTTCTCGATCGTGCGATGAGCCGCAAGCCAAGAGGCAGGCAGACCGCGAATTCCGCTCAAATACCCGAGCCGCCTGCGGCGCCCGCGATCGACGGGGCGGCGGCCACGCTGCCGCTCCCGAAAGCGAAACCGGCTCGCCGTCGCCGGCGGACCCCGCAGGTATTCGAGGAGCGCATCGCCTACCGGTTCAAGAATCCGGCGCTGCTCGAACAGGCGCTCACGCATATTTCCGCCCTGTCGGGACCGCGCAATCGCGCTGGCAGCTATCAGCGTCTTGAATTCCTCGGCGACCACGTCCTCGGCCTGATCATTTCCGACATGCTGTTCCGCGCCTTCCCGAAGGCAGACGAGGGCGAGATGTCGCGACGGCTCGCCGATCTCGTACGCAAGGAGGCGTGTGCCGACGTGGCGCGCGCGATCGACCTTGGCGCCGCGATCCGGCTCGGCGCATCCGAGAGCAACGCCGGCGGCCGCAACCGCACGGCGATCCTGGCCGATGTGTGCGAGGCGTTGATCGGTGCGGTGTTCGTTGATGGCGGCTACAAGGCGGCGTCCGACGTCATCGGCAGGCTGTGGGAGCACCGCATGCGAACGCCGGCACGGCCGCTGCGTGATCCTAAGACCATCCTCCAGGAATGGGCGCAGGCGCGCGGCCTGCCGACGCCGGCCTATCGCGAGGTCGAGCGCAAGGGCCCCGACCACGATCCGGAATTCCGTGTCAAGGTCGAACTGCCCAATCGTCAGCCGGCTGAGGGACTCGGCCGCTCCAAGCGTGCTGCCGAGCAGGCCGCCGCCGCCGCCATGCTCACGCGCGAGGGTGTCAAGTCGGAACGCGTCGATGGCTGAAGCCGACACGCGCTGCGGTTTTGTCGCGATCATCGGCGCCCCCAATGTCGGCAAGTCGACCCTGGTCAATGCCCTGGTCGGCGCCAAAGTCGCGATCGTGTCGCACAAGGTTCAAACCACGCGGTCGCTGGTGCGCGGGATCGCGACCGAAGGCGGCGCGCAGCTGATCTTCATCGACACGCCTGGCATCTTTGCGCCGCGGCGACGGCTCGACCGTGCCATGGTCACGAGCGCCTGGGCCGGTGCGCACGACGCGGATATCGTGTGTTTCCTGGTCGACGCTGGGCGCGGGGTTGACGAGGAGTCAGCCGCGATCCTCGATCGGCTGGCGGAGGTGCATGGGCCGCGCGTGCTGGTGCTCAACAAGGTGGACCTGGTGGAGAAACCGGCCCTGCTGACGCTCGCGAAGGCACTGAACGAACGCATCGCGTTCGAGGCGACATTCATGACCGCGGCGCTCACCGGCGACGGCGTCGCCGACCTCAGGCGCTGGCTGGCCGGTCGTGCCCCGGTGGGGCCCTGGCATTATCCGGAAGACGAGATCAGCGACGCGCCGCTGCGCCACCTTGCCGCCGAGATCACGCGCGAGAAGCTCTACCTGCGACTGCACCAGGAGCTGCCCTATCAGTCGACCGTGGAAACCGAGATCTGGAAGGAGCTTCGCGACGGTGCGGTGCGGATCGAGCAGACGATCTACGTCGAGCGGGAAAGCCAGCGCAAGATTGTGGTCGGGAAGGGCGGTGCCACCATCAAGACGATCGGCGCCCAGGCACGGCGCGAGATCGCCGCAGCGATCGAGCAGCCGGTCCACTTGTTCCTGTTCGTCAAGGTGCGCGAGGGCTGGGGCGACGATCCGGAGCGGTACCGCGAGATGGGCCTCGAATTTCCAAAGGAATGACCATGCCGGCACGATCTTGTCGCGGTTTAGCGGTCTGGATCGCAGGCGCCGCGGCCTTGCTGGCGCCGATCGGCGGCGTAGCCGCCGAACCGCAGGCGTTGCCGCGGCTGCGCACCAACGAGGCGGCGATCGTCGATGCCCTGCGCCCAGCCGCATTCGACATCAAGGACCCGATGGCGGTGTTCGCTTTCGTGCTCGGTAGCCTGCCCGCCCGGGTGACGGTGTATCCGACCGAAAACTACTATTATTTCAGGTTCGTCCATGCCGGCGTGCCAGTCGCGGGTAATTTGCGTTTCGATCCGCGCAACCGCGACAAGGGCAAGGTCTACTTCGGCTACTACCAGGACAATGCCGACTGGATACGCGACGGCTTCGAACAGTCGGTCGAGCTCGACGGCAACCGCAACGTCCTCGTGGAGCGGACGGGGCTTTTGCACTATCGTGTGACCTATCGGGGAACCAGCGTGCTGTTCGCGCTCAACGACCTGTCGCAGGTCAGGCCGCCGGCTGGCGTTCTCGGGCCGGACGAGCGCTTCATCGGTCCGGTCTTCGACGAGTCGGCGGTGCGCTTCTTCCTGATCTACAATGCCAAGGCCAAGGTGTTTCACTACATCCTGGACGAGACCGCGAGGATGGTCGACGCACTCGTACCGCTGCCGCATAGCGACCGTATCCTGATCGGAAGGCGTACGGGGTTCGCCTACTATCGCGACCACCGGCTCGATCGCAAAATCCTGGTCGGGGTGTTTGAGCGGAACGTGCGCCTGAACAATTCCTTCGACGGCCCGTTCGATCAGTTGCCGGACAACTTCATCGAAGGCGAAGCGCTGCGGGAGGCGATCATTGACAGCGAGCCGTCGGTGAAGGGCCAGATCGACCGACTCGGATATTTTCAGGACGATGAAACCCGCTACGCCATCAGCCCCTATATGCAGTACCGCACCGGCAGCGACCTCATGCAGGTCCATCGCTGTGCCACCGACCGCAGAGTGCCGGCATCGTCGTATTATCGCTGCTTCGTCATGGACGAGGCGGGTCCACGCGCGGTCGGCCGGCCGCGCGCGCTCAACGAGTTGCGCCGCCGGTCCCGTTAGGGTGGCGGCGAAGGTCAGGCAGGTCGATGCAGTGGACCGATGAAGGCATCGTGCTCGGGGTCAGGCGTCATGGGGAGGCCGACGCCATCCTCGAATTGATGACGCGTGAGCACGGCCGCCACCTCGGGCTCGTGCGCGGCGGTGCCGGTCGAACGATGCGGCCGGTGCTGCAAGCGGGCAACCTGGTCAGCGCGGTGTGGCGCGCGCGGCTCGACCAGCATCTCGGCCACTACACGGTGGAAGGGATCAACCTGCGGGTGGCGTCCCTGCTGTCGCAGTCCCATGCCGTCTACGGCGTCACCCATGTGGCGGCGCTTTGCCGCCTGCTTGCCGAGCGCGACCCGCATCCCACGATCGTGCCATCAGTCGAGGCCATTCTCGATCATATCCACGAGGGGCCGGTGGCGGCGGCGCTGATCGTGCGTTTCGAGCTGCATCTTCTCGGCGAGCTGGGATTCGGCCTCGAACTCGACCGCTGCGCCGCGACCGGGACGCGCGAAGACCTGATCTATGTCTCGCCGAAATCCGGCTGCGCGGTGTCGCGCCAGGCGGGCGAAGCATGGAAGGACAGGCTGCTGCGCCTGCCATCGTTCCTGACCGGGCGGGCCGACCCGTCATTGCAGGACATCGCCGACGGCTTTGCCCTCACCGGGTATTTCCTTGCGCAACGCGTGCTCGATCCGGCAGGGCGCGGTTTTGCCGAGGCGCGTGACAGTTTCGTCGCCGCGGTGCTGGGCAGCGCGCGTGGCTCCCTGCGAGTCAACTTGCCATCGCAACGGGGCGCCGGAGGTGAGCCCGAAGAAGCAGGCGGGCCCCCCTGACGAGGGCCCGCCGCAATCGGCGTAGCGCTGCAAAAGCAGTCAACGCCAGCGCCGGCGCGACCAGCGCCAGTGGTGGCCACCCCAGTACCGGCAGACCACGCGGCTCGTGCGCCAGCGGTGCCAGCACCGGCGATACTGCACGTCTTCGGTCAGGCCGGTGTCGATGATCGACGGCTGAAGCGCGGAGGGTGTAACCGGCGCCGCATTGGCGCTCGTCACTGTGAATGCGGTGCCGATGGCCGCAGCTGCGGCCAGCGAGAGCAGGACTTTACGCATTGGTTTCTCCTTGGTTGGTGCGGGATGCGTGATCCCGTACGCGGCTGTCATCCGCGGAATGGCTGTGGCCGGGTCCCCACGCCACCGATGTCCGAACGGGTCGGTGGCGGCCGGTTCATCGGTCGTTCATTCGCGGCTGGATTGACCGCCCGGACAGGTTAGGCGAACGAACCTGCCGCGATGCTGACCGAAGCGTTCAGATGCAGTTCACCACGGTGGCGGCAACGCGGCGATAGCATGGATGACGATTTCGTGGGGTGCGAACGAAAGCCGGCGGCGTCCGGCGAAGTCGGCTGCCATCGGCGGCAGGATTTGGGACGCGCACCCGCTGGCGACCGGCCACATGAGGCTTGTTCCGGACGTTTTGCCGCAGTAGGGCAGGGTTCATGGGCAAGCAACTGATTCCACCGCCGCCGTCGGGTCCGATCGAAGACATCGCGCTGCGCGACGCACTTGAGGAGCGCTATCTGGCCTATGCGCTGTCCACGATCATGCACCGCGCACTGCCGGATGCGCGCGATGGCCTCAAGCCGGTGCACCGGCGTCTCCTCTACGCGATGCAGCAGCTGCGGCTCGATCCGGATGCCGCGTTCAAGAAGTGCGCACGTGTGGTTGGCGACGTCATCGGCAAGTTCCATCCGCACGGCGACCAGGCGGTGTACGACGCGCTGGTGCGGCTGGCACAGGATTTCGCGCAGCGCTATCCGTTAGTCGACGGGCAGGGCAATTTTGGCAATGTCGACGGCGATAATCCCGCCGCCATGCGTTACACCGAGGCGCGCCTTACCGAGGTCGCGCAGCTTCTGATCGAAGGCATCGACGAGGACGCGATCGATTTCCGTCCGACCTATGACGGCTCGGAGAACGAGCCGGTGGTGCTGCCGGGCGCATTCCCAAATTTGCTCGCCAACGGTTCGCAGGGCATTGCGGTCGGCATGGCGACGGCGATCCCGCCGCACAATGCTGCCGAGCTGTGCGATGCCGCCCTGTTTCTGATCGACAATCCCAATGCGCGCTCGAAGACGCTGCTCAAGTACATTCAGGGTCCGGACTTTCCAACCGGCGGCGTGGTCGTCGACAGCGCCGCGGCGATTGCCGAGGCCTATACCACCGGCCGCGGCTCGTTCCGGGTGCGGGCGAAGTGGAAGAAGGAGGATACCGGTCGCGGCACTTATCTGATCGTGGTGACCGAGGTTCCCTGGCTGGTGCAGAAGGGACGTCTGGTCGAGAAGCTCGCGGAACTGCTCAACGAGCGCAAGCTGCCGCTCGTGGCCGATATCCGCGACGAGTCGGCCGAAGACATCCGCCTCGTGATCGAGCCGAAGTCGCGGACGGTCGATGCCGCGCTGGTGATGGAATCGCTGTTCCGGCTGAGCGAGCTGGAGTCCCGCATTCCGCTCAACATGAACGTGCTGGTCAAGGGTCGCATCCCGAGGGTCGTTGGCCTCGCCGAGGCGCTGTCCGAATGGCTCGCGCACCGGCGCGAGGTGCTGCTGCGGCGATCGCGTCACCGGCTGTCGAAGATCGAGCACCGGCTGGAAGTCCTTGGCGGCTACCTCGTCGCCTATTTGAACCTCGACAAGGTCATCAAGATCATCCGCAACGAGGACGAGCCGAAGCCCGTCCTGATGAAGACGTTCAAGCTGTCCGACGTGCAGGCGGATGCGATCCTCAACATGCGGCTGCGCAACTTGCGCAAGCTCGAAGAGATGGAGATCAAGAGCGAGGACAAGGCGCTGCGCGCCGAGCGCAAGTCGCTCAAGGACCTCATCGGATCCGAGCAGGAGCAATGGAAGACCGTCGCCGCCGAGATCAAGGCCGTGCGCGACAAGTTCGGGCCGAAGACCGCGCTCGGCAAACGGCGCACGACCTTTGCCGAGGCGCCACAGCACGATGATGCGGCGATCGAGGAAGCGATGGTGGAGCGCGAGCCGATCACGGTCATCGTGTCCGAAAAGGGTTGGATCCGCGCGCTGCGCGGCCACGTCAGCGACCTGTCGGGGGTGGCCTTCAAGGCCGGCGACGGCCTGAAGTTTGCGTTTCCGGCCGAGACCACGTCGAAGGTCCTGGTGTTCGCCACCAATGGCCGCTTCTACACGCTGGAGGGTGCCAAGCTGCCCGGCGGCCGCGGGCACGGCGAACCGGTACGGCTGTTCATCGATCTCGAGCAGGATCACGAGTTGGTCGCCGTGCTGCGCCACCAAGGGGGTCGCAAGTTCCTGGTGGCCAGTGCGCAGGGCAGGGGCTTCGTGGTGTCCGAGGACGAATGCGTCGCCAATACCCGCAAGGGCAAGCAGGTGCTGAACGTCAAGCCGCCGGACGCCGCGCGGGCACTCGCGCTGGTGCAGGGCGAGCTGGTCGCCGCGGTCGGCGAGAATCGCAAGATGGTCATCTTCCCGCTGGCCCAGGTCCCCGAGCTGGGACGTGGACGCGGCGTGCGCCTGCAACGCTACAAGGACGGCGCGCTGTCCGATGTCACCACGTTCAAGGCCGACGACGGGCTCACCTGGATCGACAGTGCGGGCCGGAGCTTCAATCTGTCCATGAAGGAGCTTGCGGCTTGGCGCGGCAACCGCAGCGATGCGGGCCGGGTACGGCCGGACCGCTTCCTCACCAACAATCGGTTCGGCGCAATTGGCGGCAAGTCGCGCGACAGCGGCTAGGCTGGACTGCCGCTGAGACCGCGTGCGCGGTCGCGGGTCGTGGGGCGCAGCCGACTCACTGACTCATGATGAAGCTGTGAAATCTGTCGACATGGCCGCTTCTGCCAATCGAGGTCTCGTTCTCCTCCAGGATCACGATCTCGGCGTCCAGCACGGATGCGGAATCTTGATACTTCGGATCGAGCAACCCGTAGCTGAGGCCACCATACCGCCCATGGTTGAAATAGAAGTACACACTCAGCTGCCATAAGCACGCCGCCTCGATCAGCCCGCGCGCCAGGCTGTGCATGAAACTGCTGCCGACGACGGCAACCCTAAGCCGCGTGGCCTCGTGACCGGCGCAGTTGACGGCGGGGACAAACGTCACCTTCGCGGTCGGGTAGACAAGGTGCGGAAACATGATGTTCATCACGTCGATGAATTCGCTGTCCGTCCCGGTCAGCCGGTTCACGACCTCATACGAGTAGCTGAACTTCGGCAGACGGGCGCGACTGCGCTTGCGATTTGTCTCCTCGACGACAAGTTCGGCGGCGTGCGCGGCCCCGAGCATGTTCCAGTGCCCGCCGCCGGCCGGGAAGAGATCGAGGTTGTAGCGGCCTCTGAGGCCATGGATCAGCGTTGCCGTGTCGATCACGTCGATGCCGGCCTGGCGGAGCAGTCTCGCAAAGGTGGGAACCAGCCGTGTTCGTTCCTCCAATGTGCTTGGGCAACTCGTGCGATGGACGAATTTCTCCGGCATATATGCCGGTTTGGACGGACTGATGAGATAGAAGAAGCTGCGATTGCGCGCGCGGTAATAGGCTTGGATGTCCTTCAGCTTCGGGATCGCCTCGCGGGCTCGAACCTCGGGACTCGGATCGGTGCCGCGCGAGCAATACTCGGCAAGATCGGCCATTCCGACGAGTTGCCCATGGTCGCCTTGAAAGAGGCTCGGTACGCTGATGTAGCCGAAGAGCGTGAACCGGATTTCGTGGTTAATGCGTATCAGCAGCGGCCGAAGCGGATAGGCCTCGGCAACTGCGATCCCTGCCAATTCCTGCAGGCTTCCTTTTGTTAATGAGGACCACGACAATCGCACGGGCGGGGGCGTTTCTATGACGCCGGCAAGTTGTCGTCCGATCCGGATGCCGAGCGATGGATCGATTGGCAGGACGGCGAGATTCCAGACGATCAAGAGTGGCGGGGCCAGGAGAAGCGCGATACCGGCGATGCGCGCGGATCGCTGCCGGCGCGAACCTGATGTCTGCATCTCAGAACCTGAAATAGATGAAAGGCATGAACGGTACCGAGAACGCCCGGGCGAGGGAGAGGCCAAACAGTAGCACCAGCGCGAGCGCGGCAGCCGCATGCAATGCGGCGCTACGCTCATAGGCTCGGCGCAGCGGCGCATACAAGGGCGTTGCCGGCAACAGCGACAGGATCACTCCTACCATGACAATGAAGGGCACGTCGCCTGGGATCTCGATGCGGGCCCCGACGGGCTGCATGCCGGAAAGGGCGGTCACATAGCCGGCGATTTGTCCGATCGAAGTGGAGCGGAAGATCACCCACCCCAGCATGACGATGAGCAGGGTGACTGCGGTGGCGAAAAAAGCTCCCATGCGTTCGAGCATGCGCAGCAGGAACATGCGGTCGAGCGTGAGGAAGAAGCCGTTATAGATGCCCCAAAGCACGAAGTTCCAGCTGGCGCCATGCCACAGGCCGGATGCGAGAAAGCAGAGCCATAGATTGATATAGGTTCGCAGCTCGCCATGCCGGTTGCCGCCGAGCGGCACGTAGAGATAGTCGCGGATCCAGGTGGTCAGCGACATGTGCCAGCGCCGCCAGAACTCAGTCAGCGAGCGCGCCGTATAGGGCATGTTGAAATTCTCCCGCAGGCTGAAACCGAGCATGCGCGCGAGCCCGATCGCCATGTCGGAATAGCCGGAGAAATCGAAATAGATCTGCAACGTGAAGCAAACGAGCCCGAGCCAGGCGGGTCCGGCGCCGAGCGTGCCGGGATCGGCCGCGAACGCTCGGTCAGCGAAGGCGCCGAGCGGATCGGCCACCAGGAGTTTTTTTGCGATCCCGCGCGCAAAGCGCAGGAAGCCTTCCTGAAAGTCGCCCCAGCGGACGGCGGCCGGATCGGCAATCTGAGCGCTCAACTCATGGTATTTCAGGATCGGTCCGGCCAGCAGCTTCGGAAAGAAGAACACGAAGAGGCAGTAATCCTGGAAGCGCGCGGCTGGTGCCGAGGTGCCGCGATAGGTGTCGACCAGGTAGGTGATCTTCTCGAAAACGACAAATGACACGCCGATCGGCAGCGCGATGTGGAGCAGCGGAATCGTCGCGCCGGTCAGGGGCGTAACCGCGAGATTGAGATTGGCGGCTATGAAATCGGCGTACTTGTAGAAACCCAGGACGGCGATGTTGCCGACGATGCCGGCGGCGACCAGGGTGCGCCGCGATGATTCCGATTGCCCGGCGCGCAAGCGGAGCGACAGCCAGTAATCGAACAACGAGGACGCAAACAGAACGGGAATGAACAGCGGCTCGCCCCAGGTGTAGAACGCGGCGCTCGCAAGCAGCAACGTCCACTTCTTCGCGGCTTTGCGATCATGAAACGAGAGGTAGAGGGCATAGACCGCGGGGAAGAAAAACAGCAGGAAAATAGGTTCGTAGAATAACATCTGGGAGGCGTGAGCGGGAGCCGCGGGCGTCAGGCATTGGATTGAACCCATACGGCATTTGCAAGTGCGGCCTGTCCGTGGGGCGCGTACAAGCAAGCACACGGCCGCCATTCCGGAGCTTATTGCGAACGATTCGCAGCAAGCTTGACATGATCCGGACGACCTTCTAAATGATGCGAATAATTTGCAATTGCATGTGGCCGGCTGAGTTTCGAGATATCAAGCGCGGAGTTCAGAGGCTACGCCGGGGTGAGGATATGACATTGAGATTGTTTGGGCATCGGGTGGTCTTGGCCATTCTGGCAGTGGCGTCGGCAACTGTTCTCGTTTCGGAATCTGCGTTTGCCGAGCAGCGCAAGCCATTCCGCGCCGTGACCACGTTCACGGTCATCCAGGATATTGCGCAAAACGTCGCCGGCGACCGCGCCATTGTCGACTCGATCACGCGGCCGGGCGCGGAGATTCACGACTATCAGCCCACGCCCCTCGACGTCGTGAAGGCGCAGGCCGCCGACCTCGTCTTTTGGAACGGCCTCAATCTCGAACGTTGGTTTGAGCGGTTCTTCGAGAACGTCAAGAACGTGCCGAGCGTGGTGGTGACCGAGGGCATCGAACCGCTCGGCATCGGCGAGGGCCCCTACAAGGGCAAACCAAATCCGCACGCCTGGATGTCGCCGACCAATGCCCTGATCTATGTCGAAAACATCCGCAAGGCGCTCGCCAAATACGATCCGGCCAATGCCGAAGCCTATGCCCGCAACGCCGCAGCCTATTCGGCGCAGATCAAGGCGCTCGACGAGCCATTGCGCAAGCGGCTTGCGGCGATCCCGAAGCACCAGCGCTGGCTGGTGACCAGCGAAGGCGCCTTCAGCTATCTCACGCGCGACTACGATCTGCGGGAAGCCTACCTGTGGCCGATCAACGCCGACGAGCAAGGTACGCCGCAGCAGGTGCGTCGCGTCATCGACCTCGTGCGCAAGAACAAGATTCCCGTCGTGTTCAGCGAGAGCACGATCTCCGATCGCGCCGCGCGCCAGGTCGCGCGTGAGACTGGCGCGCGCTATGGTGGTGTGCTGTATGTGGACTCGCTTAGTGCCGCGGGCGGGCCGGTCCCGACCTATCTCGACCTCCTGAAGGTGACGGTCGAGACGATCGTCAAGGGTTTTGGCAGGTGAACGCACTCACGGAGACTCCACGCCTTGCATCGGCCCCGGCGTCCCTCGGCGCCAGCATTTCCGTCCGCAACCTGAGCGTCACCTACCCTAACGGCTTTACCGCCGTGCGCGATGCTTCCTTTGAGCTCGATCCCGGCACGATCTGCGCTCTGGTGGGCGTCAACGGTTCCGGGAAGTCGACCATCTTCAAGGCCATCATGGGCTTCGTTCGCCCCTCGGCGGGGGAGGTGCGGCTATGCGGCTTGGCGGTTGACGAAGCGCTGAAGAAGAACGTCGTCGCCTACGTGCCGCAGAGCGAGGATGTCGACTGGAACTTCCCCGTGCTGGTCGAGACCGTGGTGATGATGGGCCGCTACGGGCACATGAACTTCCTGCGCATGCCCTCGCGTGCCGACCGCTACAAGGTCGACGAGGCGCTCGAGCGCGTCGGCATGAGCGGGTACCGTGACCGGCAGATCGGGGAATTGAGCGGCGGCCAGAAGAAGCGGGTGTTCCTGGCGCACTCGCTGGCGCAGGAGGGACGCATCATCCTGCTCGACGAGCCATTCACCGGCATCGATGTGAAGACCGAGGCCGCCATCATCGCCTTGCTGCGCGAATTGCGCGCGTCCGGGCAGCTGATGCTGGTCTCGACCCATAATCTCGGCAGCGTTCCGGATTTCTGCGACCAGGTCGTGCTGCTCAACCGCACGGTTCTGGCGGCGGGCCCGACGGCCGAGGTGTTCACCCAGAGCAACCTCGAGCGCGCCTTCGGCGGCGTGCTGCGCAACTTCCAATTCGGCGGCCGCGAACTGCACGACGACGACGATAGCCGCCACGTCACTGTCCTCACCGACGACGAGCGGCCGCTTGTTTTCTACGGCGACAAGAAGAGCCCGCACCGGCGGTCGCAAGAGCCATGACCGAGTTTTTGGCCGAGTTGTTGGTCCCGTTCAGCTACAACTACATGCTCAAGGCGATGTGGGTGAGCGCGCTGGTGGGCGGCGTGTGCGCCTTTCTCTCCGCCTATCTCATGCTCAAGGGCTGGTCGCTCATGGGCGATGCGTTGGCCCATTCGATCGTGCCGGGCGTGGCGGCGGCCTACATCCTCGGTGCGCCGTTCGCCATCGGCGCCTTCTTTGCCGGCATCCTGGCGTCGCTCGCCATGCATTTCGTCAAGCTGAAGACGCGGCTGCGCGAGGACGCCGTCATCGGCCTCGTGTTCACGTCGCTGTTTGCGCTCGGCCTGCTGATGTCGTCGCTTTGGCCGACGTCGGTCAGCATCCAAACCATCGTGCTCGGCAATATCCTCGCGATCGCCGATGAGGACGTGGTGCAGGTCGCGATCATCGCCGGCGTCACGCTGGTCATCATGGCCTTCATCTGGAAGGACCTGATGGTGACGTTCTTCGACGAAAGCCATGCCCGCTCGATCGGCCTCAACGCCACGCTGCTGAAAGCGGTGTTCTTCACGCTGCTGAGTGCCTGCACGGTGGCGGCGCTACAGACGGTCGGCGCCTGCCTCGTCATCGCAATGGTCGTCACGCCGGGCGCTACCGCCTATCTGCTGACCGACCGCTTCGGCCGGCTGATCGTGATCAGCGTGGCGCTCGGCGTCACCACCAGCTTTGTGGGAGCCTATATCAGCTACTTCCTGGATGGGGCGACCGGCGGCGTGATTGTGACCTTGCAGACGGCGCTGTTCCTCGCGGCGTTCTGTTTTGCGCCCAAGCACGGTGTGATCGCCGCCCGTCGGCGGCGGCTGGCGGGCGCGGAGGCCGCACCGTGACGACGCTCTTGGGTTTCATCACCGAGCCGTTGGCATTTCCCTTCATGCAGCGGGCCCTGGCGGTGTCGCTGCTGGTCGCGGCCGTGTGTGCGGTATTGTCCTGCTATCTCGTGCTCAAGGGCTGGTCGCTGATGGGCGATGCCATCTCGCACGCCGTGCTGCCCGGCATCGTGCTGGCCTATGTGCTGAGTCTGCCGCTGGCCGTGGGCGCGTTCGTCGCCGGCCTATCGTGCGCGATGTTCACCGGCTTCCTGAAGGAGAACAGCCGCATCAAGGAGGATACGGTGATGGGCATCGTGTTCTCCGGCATGTTCGGCCTCGGGCTCGTCATGTTCACCAAGGTCGAGACCGATCAGCATCTGCTGCACATCCTGTTCGGGAACGTGCTGGGCGTGAGCATGCGCGACCTGACCGAGACTGCGGTGGTCGCCGGCGGGACGCTCGCGATCGTCCTTGTGAAGCGCCGTGACCTGCTGCTCTATTGCTTCGATCCGAACCACGCCCGCTCGATCGGATTGCCGGTGCGGGTGCTGCACTACGGGCTGCTGGTGCTGCTGTCGCTCACCATCGTGGCCTCGCTCAAGGCGGTCGGCATCATCCTGGTGATCGCCATGCTGATCGCGCCGGGTGCCACGGCCTACCTTCTGACCGACAGTTTCGAGCGCATGCTGGCGATTGCGGTGGCGATTGCGACCGCCTCCGCCGCCGTCGGCACGATCGCAAGCTTCCACATCGACGCTGCAACCGGGGCCTGCATCGTGCTGGTGCAGGCGTTCGTGTTCGTCCTGGCGTTCTTCTTCGCCCCGAAGCACGGGCTGCTCGGGCGGGGACGCCGCGGCAGCGAGGCGGCCCCCGCGGCGCGGGATGCCGCCGCCTAGCTCTCCACGCGCTTCCAGCCGTCGCCGGAAAGCCGCTGCTGCGGCAGGAAGCGTCCCTTGTAATCCATCTTGCGAGAGCCGCGCACCCAGTAGCCCAGATAGACGTAGGGCAATCCCATGCGGCGTGCGCGCGCGATGTGATCGAGGATCATGAAGGTGCCGAGAGAACGTCCTTGCTGGTCGGAATCGAAGTAGGAATAGACCATCGACAGCCCGTCGCTGAGGACGTCGGAGAGTGCAACGGCCAGCAACTCGCCCTGGCCTCGACCGTTGATGGCGGTGTCGGGTCCGCGCCGGCGATATTCGACGATCCGCGTCTCGACATGGCTGTCCTCGACCATCATGGCGTAGTCAAGCACGGTCATGTCCGCCATGCCGCCGTCGCGATGGCGAAGGTCGAGATAGGAGCGGAACACCGAATACTGCTCAGAGGTCGGCACCGCCGCCCGCATGTCCCCGATCAGGTCGCGGTTGCGCTGCATGACTCGCCGCATGCTGCGCGTCGGCTTAAACTCGTCCACCAGCACGCGCACCGAAACGCAGGCGCGGCAGGTCTCGCAGGCCGGCCGGTAGGCGATCGACTGGCTGCGCCGGAAGCCGCCATGGGTCAGAAGATCATTGAGCTCGGCCGCCTTCTCTCCCACCAGATGCGTGAATACCTTGCGCTCTTCGTGCCCCGGCAGATAAGGGCAGGGCGACGGCGCGGTGAGATAGAACTGCGGTGTATTACGTGAATGCTGGGTCACGGATACTGGGCTGCCATTCCACCCGGCGGATTCGTTCCCGGACAGCCTAGGATCGCCCGCGCGCGCCGTCCAGTCAAACGGCATCCGGCCTGTCAACCGGCATTCGCCCCACGTGCCTGGAATCGATGAAGGCTGATGCGGCCGGCGATCGCCTGCACCGACGGAGGCTCGGGTGCTAGCTCTGGCTCGTCTCGCGGACCGTCCGTGCCCTCGCCGGATTGCTGATCACGATGGTCCCCACCAGCATGTCGTGCGGCAGACGCCTGCGGCTGTTGAAAAAGCCCAGCAGGAGCGTCGCCGGCCAGATGAAGGAGATGGTGACCCAGAATACGACGGCATGGACCGCGCCCAGGACAAAATAGGCAGGCGAGCCGTACCAAGTGCGCATTTCCAGGTCCATGACCCGCATTCCGATGGTGGCGGAGGCCGGACTCCCGAAGGTGAACCCATAATAGCAGATGCCCCAGATCACGATCAGCGGCCAGTACAGCGGCGACAGAAGGGCAAACAGGATGCCGGCCAGGCCGAGGGTGACGACGGTGCTGGCGACGATGAAAATCGCGCCGAGGACGATGGGAGTGGCGAGGATCACGAGATCGATCAGGAAGGCGATCAGCCGACGCGCCAACACGCCCTCGAACAGCTCGGGGCTGGTCTCCGGGTCGTAGGCATGCGGCTTGAGTTCGATCGACACGCCGATCCGTCGCGGTCCGCTGTCGGTCATGGGAGCTATCCTGCTATCCTCGAATCCAACGGCACATGGAGAGTAGACCGTCGCCGTGCAAGAGGCACGGGCATTTGTGGACATCGCCCCGCCGCCTGTCCGCTCTGGTAGGATCAGCGCATGACGGTCACGCCCGCCGACATCGAGGCCGCCCGCCGCACCATCGCCGGGCAGGTTCTGCGCACGCCGATGCTGCCGGCGCCCAAGCTGTCGGCGCTGACCGGGGCCTCGGTCCACGTCAAATACGAAAACCTCCAGGTCACCAATTCCTTCAAGGAGCGTGGTGCGCTCAACAAACTGGCCTCCCTGACGGCCGCCGAGCGTGGCCGCGGCGTCGTTGCGATGTCGGCGGGAAACCATGCCCAGGCGGTCGCCTACCACGCCGCCCGGCTCGCCATCCCGGCAACCATCGTCATGCCGGAGACCACGCCGATCGTGAAGGTCGACGCGACGCAAAGCCACGGCGCAAACGTAGTGCTCGATGGCGAGACGCTTGCAGAGGCGCAGGCGACGGCGGAGCGGCTTGCCCGCGAACGCGGCCTGACGTGGGTGCATCCCTATGACGATGTCCGGGTGATCGCCGGGCAGGGCACCATCGCGCTCGAAATGCTGGAGGACGCGCCCGACCTGGACATGCTGGTGATCCCAATCGGCGGCGGTGGGCTGATCGCGGGCAACGCGATTGCTGCGCGGTCGCGCAAGCCATCGATCGAGATCGTCGGCGCCGAGGCGCAGATGTATCCGTGCTTCTGGAATGCTCTGACCGGCGACAAGCGTCCGTCCGGCGGGCCGACGCTGGCCGAAGGCATCGCGGTGAGGGACGCCGGTGCGCTCGCCCTTCCAATCGTGCGCGAGCTTGTGTCCGAGATCGTGCTGGTCGACGAGCAGTCGATCGAGCGTGCCGTCAATACCTACCTGACCTTGCAGAAGACGATGGCAGAGGGCGCGGGGGCCGCCGGCCTGGCAGCGATGCTGCTCAAGCCGGATCGGTTCCGCGGGCGCAAGGTTGGGTTGATCCTGTGCGGCGGCAATATCGATCCGCGCATCCTGTCCACGATCATGGTGCGCGAGCTTGAGCGCGAATGCCGCATCGTGTCGTTCCGGCTAGCCATCCCCGACCGGCCGGGCGTGCTCGGGACCGTCGCCACGATGCTGGGAGAACTGGGTGCCAATATCCTGGAAGTCGACCACCGGCGGCTGTTTCTCGACGTTCCCGCCAAGGGTGCCAAGCTCGACGTGACCGTCGAGACGCGCGGCCGCGCCCATGGCGACGAAATCTTTGCCGCCTTGCAGCGGGAGGGCTACGAGCCGGTACGGATCGAGACCGCGACCGCGATGGAGTAAGGCTTCCGCGGCGCTCCGGATCGGGACATGATCCGTTGCCGGGAGCGAATCACTCCGGGCCGGGGTGGCTGCCTTGCGCGAAAAGGAACTTCGCATAGCGCTCGTGTGCTTCGGCGGGGTGTCGCTCGCCATCTACATGCACGGCATCAGCAAGGAGATCCTGAAGCTGATCCGGGCGTCGAGCGCATTGCATCGGATTGCCGATCGCGGCGAACGCCTTCAGGCCTCGTTCTTCGACCGCTTCGATCGCAGCGACTCCGAGTACGACACCGAAGAGTTCTACTTCGAGCTGTTGCGCGAGGTTGGACGTTTCATCGAGCTGCGCGTCGTCGTCGACATCATTGCGGGCGCTTCGGCGGGCGGCATCGTCGGTACCATGCTGGCGCGCGCGCTCAGCCACGATCTGCGCATGGAGAAGATGCGCGACCTGTGGCTCGATAACGCCGACGTGACGGTTCTGCTGTCTCCCGACACGCGCGCCGGCAAGTGGAGCAAGTGGTTCCTCAAGCCGTTCCTCTGGGGCGCGGCCAAGACCGGCATGCTGGGCGCGATCAGGGACATGGAGGTCCGCCAGAAGCTGTCGATGTTCGTACGCTCGCGCTGGTTCCGGCCGCCGCTCGACGGCAAGATCATGGCCGGCCTGATGTACGACGCCGTCGCCTCGATGGGAGAGCCGGTACACCCGGCCCAGTCGCTGCTGCCGTCCGGGCATACGCTCGACCTGTTTGTGACGCTGACCGATTTCTAAGGCTATCACCAGCTCGTGCAGATCCACGATCCGCCGCTGATCCACGAACTCGACCACAACCACGTGCTCAGATTCTCCTATCGACGACGGTCCGATGGGACCGTCGAAAGCGACTTCGATCGCGATAACGCGCCGTCACTTGCGTTTGCGGCGCGCGCCACCTCGTCGTTTCCCGGCGCGTTCCCGCCGGCGCGGATCGTCGAGATGGACGAAGCCATCGCGGAACGCGGCGCGACCTGGGCGCGGCGCGAGGAGTTCATTGCGAAGTCGTTCGAGCATCATCTGCGCAACGACGTCGATCCGGTCGAGACCCCTTTCATCGACGGCGCCGTGCTCAACAACCGGCCATTTCAGCTCGCGATCTCGGCAATTCACGGCCGGCCAGCCTATCGGCAAGTCGATCGCCGGCTGGTCTATATCGAGCCGCACCCGGCCCCGCCGGTGATGCCGTCACGCCAGAAGGTGCCGCGCTTCTTCGCCACCCTCCGCGGGGCAATGTCGGATATTCCAAGCGCGCAGCCGGTCACCAACGAGCTGAACTGGGTGGGCGAGTTCAATGACCGGGTCCGCCGGCTGCGAGCGATCAATGACAGCGCCCGCCCGCAAATCAGCCGCCTGGTCGGAAGTGTGTTGCCGGAGACGCTGGATCGTGCCGTCACAGAGCAGGAGGTGCGCAGCTGGCGCGAACAGGTGAACTCCCAGGTCGCGCGTGACGCAGGCTTCGCCTACCAGGCCTATGTGAGGCTGAAGCTCGCATCGGTGCGGGCCTTTGGCGCCGAGCTGATCGTCAAGCTGCGCGGTGGGACCGCAAAGTCGCCGCTGTCGCGGGTGGTGGCGGAGATCATCGACGCCTGGGCGGTTCGGAAGGGCGTCGTCTACGAAAGCCACGAAACCAACGCTCTGGAATTCGAGACGGCGGCTGCCGACAATGTGCCCGTGTGGGTCCGCTATCTGCTGGCCTTCGACGTAAAGTACCGCGAGCGCCGGCTGCACTTCCTCATCGAGGGGCAGAACCGGCTCTACGAACTGATCGATCACGCACGCTATTCGGGACTCGATCCACTGGTCGTCGACCGTCTGAAGCGGGAATTCTACGCGCGCCTGGATGGACTGCGGGGCAAGGAACGTCCCGACTACTACAGCGGCGACGTACACCGGCTGGTGCACGAGATCATCCCGGAGGAGCCGACCGCCGAGGAAGTGAGGCATCTGCACGCCCACGCCGCGACGTATGTGGAGCGCCACTTCGACAAGCTCGATCGCTTGATCGAGCAGCTTGCAGCCGAGATCAAGCTCGACGCCAGCACGCGCGACCTCGATGAGCTGCTGGCGTCTCTGGAGCCCAAAAGATGGCATCCGGATGCGCGTCGCGACGTATTTGTCAATTATCTCGGCTTTCCGTTTTGGGATGTGCTGACGTTTCCGATGACCAGCGCGCGCGAGGTCGGCGAGCTCAACGAAATCCTGGTGGACCGCATCAGTCCGCAAGACGCCCGGTCGCTCAAGGGCTTCGAAGGGATCCGCAGCCTGAAGGGCATCGGCTTCGCCCACTTCGCCGCATTTCTGTCGCGCAGCTATCGCGAGAACGACTATCTGCTTGGACGGCTGCATGCCATGGACCGGCTGATCGATATTGTCTGCGATTCCGCCGGCCCCGAAGCGGCGGCCAAGATCGATGTGGCGGGGTTGAAGAAGCGGGCCTTCGGGCGCGTGCTCGACGCCGAGGAACGCGTCCTGTCGGATAGCAGCGACCTGATCGCGGATCTGCGCCGATGCGTGGCGGCGATCCGCTGAGGCTATGCCTTCAATCGCGGCATCAGCCGGATCGCATTCGCGCTCTCGATCGCCCGCAGGTCGGCAGGCGACAGGCCGGCCTTCGCGAGGTCACTGGCGTTTTCCACCACTGAGACGTAGGGGTAGTCGGTCCCGAACAGGATCTGCGAAGGGGATACGAACTTGAGCAGTGCCGCCATGTTGGGCGCATAGGCGGCATTGGCGGTCTCGTAGTGCAGCCGCCTAAGCTCGAAGTCGATTCCGTCAGGCAGAACCTGGGCCTGGTTCTTCAGTTGGATCTTGGCCAGCGAATTGACGCGGCCCGCGAGCAGCGGAACAGCCGCTCCGCCATGCGAGAAGATCCAGCGCACGTCGCGGGTGCGCGTAAAGGTGCCCGAAAACAACAGGCTCATCACCGTGCGGTTGGTGTCCTGCGGATATTCGGTGAATGATCCCGGCACGCCGGGCGTCAGCGTGTCGCAACACTGCGGCCGGCTGGGATGCACGTAGACGACGGCTTTGCGGCGTTGAAACTCGTCCATCACGGCCTTGAAGTCGGGGTCGCCCAGGAAGCGGTTGCCGTAGCTTGTGGAGATGATGATGCCGTCCGCCTTGATGACGTCGAGCGCATACTCGATCTCCTTGAGCGTGCCGTCGATGTCGGGCATCGGCACATAGGCGAAGATGCCGAAGCGGCCCGGATGCTCGGAGCGGATCTTGACGGCATAGTCGTTTGCGAGCCGGGTCAGGCGGCGGTTCTCCTCCACGCTCGCGCGTGGGAGGTTGAAGCCGCCGGCCGCCAGCACCGACAGTACGGTGGCGGTAACGCCGGCCTTATCCATCTGGTCGAGCGTGGCCTCCAGCGTCCAGCGCATCACCACCGGCGCGGTGCGCACGTTCTCCTTCTTCCACAGTTCCTTCACGAACGGCGGGAACATGTGGTGATGCACGTCGATGCGGCTCGGTTTTGCGATCGCGGGCGCGGTCGTCGCACCTTCCGCCCAGGTGGCCGGTGCAGGGAGTACCGCCGCGGCACTGAGTGCTCCAAACGATTTCAGGAAGGTGCGGCGTGTCGCACAACCGCAATAGCGCGGGCATTCGTGGATCGGGGCCTTCGCCTCGACGGGTTCGCAGCGCATCTGATGAATCCTCCCGGGAGATTGTGCGCGGTGAGCCTACCGTTCAACCGCCGATCAGCGCGCGGACTGCCGCAGCTTCTCGGCGACCCGCGGCGCGAAATAGCTGAGCACGCCGTCGGCACCGGCACGCTTGAAGGCGATCAGGCTTTCCATCATCACCTTGTCGCCGTCGAGCCAGCCGTTCTGTGCAGCCGCAGTCAGCATCGCGTATTCGCCGGAGACCTGGTAGGCGAAGGTGGGCATGGCGAAGCGATCCTTCACGCGCCGCAGGATATCGAGATAGGGCATGCCGGGCTTCACCATGACCATGTCAGCGCCTTCCTCGATGTCGAGGCCGACCTCGCGCAACGCCTCCTCGGTGTTGGCCGGGTCCATCTGATAGGTGCGCTTGTCGCCGATCAGGGTCGCCGACGAGCCGACCGCGTCGCGGAACGGTCCATAGAATGCAGACGCATATTTCGCCGCATAGGCCATGATAGAAACGTCGTCGAAGCCGGCCTGGTCGAGGCCCGCGCGGATCGCGCGGACACGGCCGTCCATCATGTCGGAAGGTGCGATGATATCGGCGCCGGCTTCGGCCTCGACCAGCGCCTGCTCCACGAGCACGGCCACGGTCTGATCGTTGACAATGATGCCGTCGCGCACCAGCCCATCATGGCCGTGGCTGGTATAGGGATCGAGCGCCACGTCGCACAGGATGCCGACCTCCGGCACCGCGCGCTTGATGGCGCGGATCGCGCGGCACACGAGGTTGCCGGGATTGAGCGCCTCGGTGCCATCCTCGTCGCGCAGCCGCGGATCGGTATAGGGAAACAGGGCAATGCAGGGAATGGCGAGTTCGGCGGCGCGTTCGGCCTCGCGCACCGCCTCGTCGACCGATAGCCGTTCGATGCCGGGCATTGAGCCGATCGCAACGCGCTTATTCGTGCCGTCGACCAGGAACAGCGGCCAGATCAGGTCGTCGGCGGTGATGACGTTCTCGCGCACCATTCGGCGTGCCCATTCCGCCTTGCGGTTGCGGCGCGGCCTGACTGGGAGATCGAGCCGCCTCTCGGCCTCGGATGCCGGCTGGTCCTCGACCGGCGTGAGGTGCGGACGGGCTGCAATCGGTCTGCCGTATTTGATGGCCATGACGGTTCCGTTTCCGGCCCGCAATTGTAGCGATTTTTGCTATGGCATGCCACTGGGCCTGGCGGCGGGCGGTCGGAGGGTCAGCAACGTGGCCGATATCCTGTTTGAACGGCACGGCACGGCCGGCATCGTGACGCTGAACCGGCCGGATGCGCTCAACGCGCTCAGTCACGACATGGTTCGCGCAATCGCGCGCGAACTGGCCGCATGGGAGCTCGACCCCACGGTGACACGGGTGGTTATCACCGCGTCCGGCGAGCGGGCATTCTGCGCGGGCGGCGATCTGCGTGCGCTCTACGACTTGATGCAGGCTGGCCGCCGCGAGGAGGTGCTGCGCTTCTGGTGGGACGAATACCGGCTCAATTTCCTCATCAAGCGTCTTCGCAAACCCTACATCGCCGTCATCGACGGCCTGGTAATGGGCGGCGGCGCCGGAATTTCGGTCCATGGGTCCCATCGTGTTGCCGGCGACGGCCTGCGCTTTGCCATGCCCGAGGCCGGGATTGGATTTTTTCCCGACGCCGGCGCGACCTGGTTCCTGCCGCGGCTACCGGGCGAGACCGGGACCTACATCGCACTTACGGGTGAACGGCTCGGCCCCGGCGACGCCGTAGCACTCGGCATCGCAACCCATCGCGTGGCATCGGCACGACTGCGGGATCTGATCGAGGGCTTGTGCGGATCGGTGCCGGTCGATGCACTGCTGGGCGCGTTTGCGGAGTCGACCGCAGGCGGCCCGGTGTCGGCCCGCAGGTCCTCGATCGACCGGCTGTTTCAGGGGGACCGGGTGGAAGACATCCTGGCGGCGCTGGAGAGGGCTGCGGGCGGGGATGGCGAGGAGGCTGCCCTGGCGGCGGGGTCCGCCGCCGCCATCCGCGGCAAGTCTCCCATGAGCCTCAAGCTCGCGCTGGCGCAGCTGAGGCTTGGGGCAACGCTCGATTTCGAGGCCTGCCTGCGGACTGAATTCCGGATTGTGTCGCGCGTTGCGACCGGGCATGACTTCCGCGAAGGGATCCGCGCCGTGATCGTCGACAAGGACCATAGACCTGCCTGGCGGCCGCCCGCGCTCGACGCCGTGAGCGATGCCGACGTTGCGCGGCACTTTGGCCCGCTGACCACCGAGCTAGACCTGTCATGATTGATCCGGTCGTGACCCGGCAGAAGCAGACCCTCGACCCGGTACATGCCGGGGAAGAGGAAGGCCGCGTCGAGCGGTGGGCGTCCCGGCTGGTTCTGTTTCTGCGCGTGATGGCGGCCGTGTCGCTGGTGAAGGGGCTCTACCACTGGGCGATCGTGTGCGGCTTTCATAGTCCGTGGGATGTCCCGTTCGAGGACGTCACAACGCCGGTGCAGTCCGCCACCGTGTTCTTCGGCGTGATCGACCTGGTCGCCGCCGTTGGGCTATGGCTGGCCGCGCCCTGGGGCGCCGTGGTGTGGCTCACGTCGGTGATTTCCATGGTTGCGGTGGAGGTGTTGTTTCCGCAGATCTATGGCGGCCGGGTGTGGGTGGTCGCGGTCGATATGGTGCTGATATTCATCTATCTCTGGCTCGCGCTGATGTCCGCGCGCGAGCAGCCACAATGATTTCAGGCGGTATCCGCCATCCGCAAGGCATTCGTTGCAGGGAGTGATCGCGTGATCGTCGATTTTCAGCAGCATTACACGCCGCCCGAACTGCTGAAGGGCAATCGCGACGCGGTGTCTGTTCAGGTCGACGAACACGGCAACCCGAACTACCTCCTCAATCCGCTGCTGGCGGACCTCCCGGCGCATGTCCGGATGATGGATCGCGCCGGCATCGACGCCGGCGTCATCACCTGCGGCGCCGGTTTCGATCAGCCCGACATTGCTGTCTGCCGGCTGATCAATGACCGCATGAAACAGGCTGCCGACGATTTCCCCGGGCGCTTCATCGGGCTTGCGCACGTGCCCGCGCTCAAGCCCGCGGAGGCGGCCGCGGAAATGAGGCGCTGCGCCGTCGAACTCAAGCTGCCGGGCGTCGTCATCGGTTCCGAATTGCAGGGGCAGGCGCTTGATACTGAGGCGCTGCGTCCATTCTGGCGGGCGGCAGCCGATCTCGACCTCTATGTGTTCATCCATCCGCTGCCCAATGTCATCCGTTGGGAGCACATGTATGCCGATGACCTCGGGCGCATGCTCGGCTGGCAGTTCTCGTTGATGGTGGCGGCGGTGCGGATGATCAATTCCGGCCTGCTCGATGAACTGCCCACCTTGCGGGTGCAGTTCTCGCATTTCGCCGCCGGCATCGGCCGTTACCTGGGACGCATTCGCGGCTTCCAGCAGCGCGACAAATGGGGCACCGCCGCCATTCCCTGGCACGGACGCCGGCCGAAACGGCCCTTCGACCATTACCTCGAACAGCGGTTGTTCTACGACTGCGCCGGCTGGGCCGGGCCGGATCATGCCGGGGAGTGGGGCGCCGAATGGGTGCGCTTCGGACTCCAGGAGGTCGCGCTTTCGCAGACCGTGTTTGCGACCGACTATCCGCAGGCGGTGCGCGACCCCCAGGAAGTCGCCGACTATGTCGCCGCGGTGCGCGCGCTCGGCCCGAACGGCCGGGCGCTGGTCGACGGCCTCAATGCCGAAAAGCTGATCCCCGATTTCAAGCAGCGGCTGCGCCGATAGGACCGCCTGCGGTCGGAAGGAGTAGTCCCATGGCACAGATCGGATTCATCGGGCTTGGCAATATGGGCCTGCCGATGGCGCGGAATCTGGTGAAAGCGGGGCACACCGTCACCGGCTACGACATCAGCGGCGCTGCGTCGGAGCGGTTCGCGACCGAAGGCGGCGTGGTGGCAACCGCCATCGACATGGCGTGCATGGGCGCCGACGTGGTCATCACCATGCTGCCCGCCGGCAAGGACGTACGCGAGGTGTATCTGACGAGGGGAGGGGTGCTGGCATCTGCGCAGAGCGGTACGCTATTGGTCGACGCTTCGACCATCGATGTCGATACGGCACGGGCGGTGGCGGCGGCCGCACAGGTGAACGAACTGGCCATGGTCGATGCGCCGGTCTCGGGCGGCGTCGCCGGGGCCGAAGCCGGCAGCCTGACCTTCATGGTCGGCGGCAGCGACGCCGCGTTCGAACGGGCGAAGCCGATCCTTGCTGCCATGGGCAGCACCGTCGTGCATGCCGGTGGGCCGGGACACGGCCAGGCCGCCAAGATCTGTAACAACATGATCCTTGGCGTGTCGATGATCGTCGTGTCGGAAGCATTCGTCCTCGCACAGAAGCTCGGGCTCGATCCGCAGAAGCTGTTCGACATCTCGTCAAAGGCCTCCGGCCAGTGCTGGGCGATGACCAGCTACTGCCCGGTCCCGGGCCCGGTGCCAGCGTCGCCCGCCAACCGCGACTATGAGGCCGGGTTCACCTCGGCGATGATGCTCAAGGATCTGAAACTCGCGCAGGAGGCGGCGAAGACTGCCGGCGCAATGGCGCCGATGGGGGCGGCGGCCGCTGCGCTTTACGGCATCTTTGTCGACCAGGGCAACGCAGGAAAAGACTTCTCCGCAATCATCCGCTTCCTGCGCGGCGACGAGACTGTCAGAAAATGAAACGCGCCGCAGCGGCAATCACGGAAGAAACCGCGAACCCTTAACGGGTGTGGCGGAGCATCGTGAACTGCTGGTTACGCCGCCGGCCGCAATTGGACGTTCAATTGACCATTCACCTTCGCAAATAAACTTTATCTTTATCGTGTTGTTTAAGTCGAATTTAGACCATGGGCGGTACTGTGGCGCATCAAGGCGGGGAAGCAGGGCCTCGTCGAATTACAACGATAAGCACAGAGAGGCGTCATCATGAAGGCCGTTGTCAAGACGGTCGAGCCGGCCGATCGGGAAGCCAGGTTCGAGCATATCCGTCCGCTCTATCTCGAGGCCTTGACGCTGGTGGAGCGTCTGCACCGCCGGCTGCTCGACGTCATCAAGGACGAATTCGACCGCCGCAGCCGCGCCGATATCAATTCGGTGCAGGCGCTGCTCTTGTACAATATCGGCGACAAGGAGCTGACGGCCGGCGAGCTGCGCACGCGCGGCTACTATCTGGGCTCCAACGTGTCGTACAATCTGAAGAAGCTCGTCGAGATGGGCTTCCTCGATCACCAGCGTTCCCGGATCGACCGGCGCTCGGTCCGCATCAAGCTCACCGACAAGGGGCGCGAGGTGCGTGACATCGTCGACACGCTCTACCAGAAGCATGTCCGCACAGTCGAACAGGTTGGTGGCATTTCCTCCGACGAGTTTTCGACGCTCAACAAGTCGCTGCACCGGCTGGAGCGGTTCTGGACCGACCAGATCCTGTACCGGCTGTAGGTCATTCGGTTTACTGGCGGGTCCTTGGCCCCGGCCTTGCGGCCGGGGCCCTTTTCGCGCCCGCATCGGCGGATTTTCAGCGCGGCCGGCCCGTGCTAGGTCTAGCCGCATGGGTTCAGGGCCTGTGCGAACTGGAGCGGTGCGCCTGAGCCGCCGCTGTTTTCTCAGCGGCGGCGGCGGTTTGCTGGCGAGCGCCGCGTGGGCACAGGACGATGGGCTGCTCCGTGACCTGATCCAGCAGAATCAGCAGGCGGACTTCGGCCAGACCTTCGATTCCACGTCGCGCACGATCCTGATGCCGAAGGCGTCGCTGCCGACGCTGGCGCCTGAAACGATCGCGGCGAGCGAACGCGCGATCGGGCAATACGAGGCGATCGTTTCGCGCGGCGGATGGCCGCCGGTCCCTGCGGTCCGGCAACTGGCTGTCGGCAACCGGCATGCGAGCGTGGTGGCGCTACGCCAGCGCCTGAGCGTTGTCGGCGACCTCGACGCGGCGTCCGGCAAAACCGATATCTATGATTCCTACGTCGAGGCCGCGGTCCGCCGCTTCCAGGCGCGTCACGGCATCAGCGTGGACGGGGTGCTGCGCGAGCAGACGGTGAAGGCGATCAACGTGCCGGCGGACCTGCGGCTCGCCCAGCTCCGGCTCAACATCACGCGCATGCGAGCCCTTAGCAAGGGCGCAGCCGGACGCTTCGTCTTCGTCAACATTCCCGGTGCCCATATCGAGGCGATCGAGAACGGTGTGGTGGTGTCGCGTCATACCGCGGTGGTGGGCAAGCAAGACCGCCCGTCGCCCGACATCAACAGCCGCATCACCGAGATCAATTTCAACCCGTTCTGGACCGTCCCGGTTTCGATCGTGCGGCGCGATCTCATCCCCAAGATGCAGACCGAGCCGGAATACCTGACCAAGAACCACATCCGCATCTTCGACCAGCGCAACCGCGAGCTCCAGCCGGAGCAGATCAACTGGAACACCGAGGAGGCGGTCAATTACCGGTTCCGCCAGGACCCCGGCGATTTCAACTCGCTCGGCGCAATCCGCATCAATTTCCCCAATACCCACGAAGTCTACATGCACGACACGCCGTTCCGGAATCTGTTCGGCGAGGACTTCCGCTTCCACTCGTCGGGCTGTGTGCGTATCCAGAACGTGCGCGAGCTGGTCTACTGGCTGCTGCGGGAGACGCCAGGCTGGCCGCGCGTCGAGGTTGACCGCGTAGTGCGTTCCGGCGATCGCAAGGACGCCAAGCTCGCCCGCCCGGTTCCGCTGCATTGGGCCTACATCACCGCCTGGGCGACGGCCGACGGGGTGGTGCAGTTCCGCGACGACATCTACGGCCGCGATGGGCTCGGACCGTCGGTGAATACGGCGCCGCCCGGATAGTCGGCTGGCGACAATTTTCGTTATGCTACCCAGTTGGATACCGCCAGGATCGAGAGGGAAGGACAGCCCGGCATGACGCGCGCACTGGCTTTTGTGTTCCTGGTGGTGCTTGCGGTTCCGATTGCGGCCCAGGGCGACTACCCGGCCCGCCCGGTCAGGCTCGTTGTTCCGTTTGCGGCCGGGGGACCGACCGACGTGGTGGCACGCATCCTTGCCGACATGCTGTCGAAGCGGTGGAATGGGCAGACGGTCGTGATCGAGAACCGGCCTGGTGCCGGTACCGTTCTGGCGACCGCCGCGGTCGCGAACGCGCCGAAGGACGGCTACACGTTCCTGATCGCCACCAATTCGCTCCTGATCAATCCGGCGATCGGGCAGAAACTGCCCTACGACACGCTCAAGGATTTCGTCGCGGTCACGATGATCGCGACCCAGCCCGTCGCGCTGGTTGCGAACAAGGCGTTCCCCGCCAACACGGTTCCCGAGCTGGTCGCCATGGCCAAGCAGGCCAAGGAGCCGCTGCATTTCACGTCACCGGGTCCGCGCGGCGTCGGCCATCTGGCCGGCGAGATGCTTCAGCAGCGTGCCGGCATCAAGATGATTCACATCAATTACAACGGCAGCGCGCCGGCGCTCGTCGACCTGATTGCCGGACGCGTGCCGATCATGTTCGATGTCTGGCATTCGGCCAAACGCTATGTCGATACCGGCCAGATCAAGATCATCGCCGGCGCGAGCGCGGAGCGGCTGGCCGACGCGCCGCAAGCGCCGGCTATTGCCGAAACCTATCCCGGTTTCGCGGTGATGGCCGTCAATGCCCTGTTCGGCCCGGCCGGAATTCCTGCGCCGGTGCTGGCGAAGGCGTCCGCCGATGTCCGCGCCGTCGTCGAGTCGGCGGAGTTCCGCGGAAAGACAAGGCACCTTGGTATCCATACATGGGGAACGACACCCCAGGAACTTGATGCCTGGACTCGCAGGGAAATTGCGAACTGGGCGAAGGTCGCCAAGGCCGCCAATATTAAGGTAGACTGATCCATGTTGCGCTGGAATCTCTTCCCTGCGCTCGTATCCGTGCAAGCACGGACCGAGCACCACAAACGAGATTCTCAGGAGCGGGTTCCTGCTTTCGCGGGAACCGGCGGAGGCTGGCAGTAATCGACAAGGAGACCGTCATGTCTGCACTCGCCGAAATCGAAACCGCCCCCGACGTCATCGAGGCGACCGTCAACTATGTGCTGAACAACGGCGAGCGGCTGTTCACCTATACCGGCGAGCCCGGCTCCAACGACCGCCGCCGCGGCGGCAGCTTCGACCCGCGCCAGGTGAAGATGCACAACGGGCGGCTTGAGGTCGACCGTTTCAAGCTCGAGCGTGACGGTTTCCGGTTTATTCCGCATCCCACCAAGGTGCAGAATTTCTACGACGAGGATGAGATTCGCCGGGTCTATTACCCGGAGATGATCGAGGCGATCAAAGCCGAAAGCGGCGCCAAGCGCGTGGTGGTGTTCGACCACACGCTGCGTACGGCCGACGACGAGTTGCGCCAGGAGAAGAAGATCCGTGAGGTCGTGCAGCGCGCGCACAACGACTACACCGAATGGTCGGGTCCGCAGCGGGTGCGCGATATTCTCCCTGACGAGGCCGAGGAACTGCTGAAAGGCCGTTTCGCCATCATCCAGACCTGGCGGCCGATCCGCCACCCGGTCGAGACCTACCCGCTCGCGATCTGCGATGCCCGCAGCGTGGCGTTCGAGGATTTCATCATCTCCGAGCGGCTCTACCGCGATCGCAAAGGCCAGACCTACGCATGCGCCTACAATCCCAAGCATCACTGGTATTGGTTCCCGCGCATGCGGCGCGAGGAGATGCTGGTGTTCAAGGTCTACGACTCGCAGAAGGAGGGCGTCGCGCGCTGGACCGCCCACACCGCGTTCGTGGACCCCACCGCGCCGCCCAACGCCCGCCCGCGCGAGAGCATCGAGATCAGGACGCTGGCGTTTTTCTGACAGCGTGGCTGCGTCGGACCGGGTTTTGCGAAACCCGGGGACGTCAGCCCGAATGTCGTTACGCGCGATCCGGCTACAAGGGTCCTTACACTTGCCCGCCAGTCATTCTGCCATCGACTGTGATGTCCATCCGGCGGTGCCAAACCTCGAGGCGCTGCTGCCGCATTTCGACGACTACTGGCGCAACTCCATCGACGAACGCGGCATTCCCGGTTTCGAGACCAACACCTATCCGCCGCGCGCGCCGCTCTCGGTGCGTGACGACTGGCGCGGCAAGAACGGCGGCGCCGCAGCCGACCTGACGCAGCTCACGTCGCAGGTGCTCGACCGGCTTGGCGCCGGCAAGGCCGTCCTGAACTGCCTCTATGGCGCGCATCTGCCTTATAGCGAGGACATGGGCGTGGCGGTGGCGCGCGCGGTTAATAATTACGTCGCCAAGGAGTGGCTCGATCGCGATCCGCGACTGCGCGCCTCCATTGTCGTGCCGACCCAGAACATCGAATACTGCGTCGACGAGGTGAACCGCGTCGCAGCCGACAAGCGCTTCGTGCAGATCATGCTCGTGACCAACCAGGAGACGCCACTCGGGCGCCGGCACTGGTGGCCGTTGTTCGCCGCCGCGGAAAAGCACGATCTGCCGATTGGCCTGCACCCCGGCTCCGCCTACCGGCAGGCGATGACGTCGCTTGGCTGGCCGACCTACTACGTCGAGGATTACGTGGCCTACGCACAGGCGTTCCAGTCGCAGCTCGGCAGCCTGATCTGCGAGGGCGCCTTTGCCAAGTTTCCAAAGCTCAAGATCGTCCTGCTGGAATCCGGTGTCACCTGGCTGCCCGGTTTCCTGTGGCGGCTGTCGAAATTCTGGCGCGGGGTGCGCGCCGAAGTGCCCTGGGTCGACCGGCCGCCGGGCGAGATCGTGCGCAGCAATGTGCGCCTCACAATCCAGCCATTCGATGCTCCGGATGATCCCGAAATCACAGAACAAATGGTCGATCACCTCGATTCTGATGATATACTGCTTTATGCGTCGGATTTCCCGCACTGGCAGTTCGATGGCGACGATGCGCTGCCGCGGGGCTTGCCGGAATCGTTGAAGAAGAAGATTCTGGTCGACAATCCGCGTGCGACCTATCCGCGTCTTCAGGAGGACGCCCGATGAATATCGAACTCCGCCAATCTGACATCAGGTCGAACTCAAAGCTCAAGATCGTTGACGTCGACATCCATCCCAAGATTTCGGTCGAGGATCTGAAGCCCTATCTGAGCAAGCGCTGGTGGGACCACTTGCAGACCTATGGCCAGCGCACGCGCCAGGGTTATCTGAAAGGCTTTCCGTACCCGAAGATGCAGCCGCAGGCCTCGCGCCGCGATAGCTGGCCGCCGGATGGCGGCCTGCCGGCCAGCAACCTGGCGTTCATGAAGCAGCAGTTCCTTGACGCCTATCCGATCGAATACGCGATCATGAATCCGCTGTCGCCGACCGGGCAGGGCGACCAGAATTCCGAGTTCTCCGCCGCGATGGCGTTTGCCTCCAACGAGTTTCAGATCGAAGGCTGGCACAAGCGGGACAACCGGCTGCTGGCGTCGGTGGTGGTGCCCTTCGAGGACGGCGAGGCGACCAAGGCCGAGGTGAAGCGGCGCGCGGGCGACAATCGCTTTGCGCATGTGCTGCTCAAGACACGCACCAACGATCTCCTCGGCAAGAAGCAGTATTGGCCGGTCTATGAAGCCGCGATCGAAGCGGGGCTGCCCGTCGGCATCCATGTGTTTGGCACCTCGGGGCGGCCCGCGAGCAACACCGGCTGGCCGTCCTTCTACATCGAGGATATGACCGAGCATGCCTCCTGCTGCCAGGCGCAGGTGGTCAGCATGATCATGGAGGGCGTGTTCGAACGCTATCGGGAGCTCAAGATCGTCATGATCGAGGCAGGCTTCGGCTGGATGCCCTCGCTCGGCTGGCGCATGGACAAGAACTGGAAGAAGCTCAAGGACGAGGTTCCGCACTTGAAGAAGGCACCTTCGGAATACATGCGCGAGCACATCTGGGTCTCGACCCAGCCGATGGAGGAAACCGACCGGCCGGAGCAGCTCCTCGACACCATGAAGTGGATCGGCTGGGATAAGATCATGTTCGCATCCGACTACCCGCACTGGGATTTCGACGATCCGTTCCTGGCGTTGCCGCCCTCGCTCGACGAGAACAAGCGCAACATGATCTATTGCGGGAACGTGCGCGCTCTCTATCGACTCGACGCCTAGCGAGATTGATGGCCAGCCACGTCGTCGCCGCCGTCGATGAGATTCCGCCGGGCCAGCGCAAGCTGGTCGAGGCCGGCGGCCGCGATATCGTGGTATTCAATCTCGGCGGCGAGTTCTTCGCGCTCAACAACCGCTGTCCCCACCGCGGCGGCAGCCTCGCGCACGGCATCCAGACCGCGGTGGTGGAATCAAAGGTTCCGGGCGAATACCTTTGCTCACGCCCCGGCGAGATGGTGAAATGCCCCTGGCACGGCTGGGAGTTCGATATTCGCACCGGCAAGTCGTGGTGCGATCCGATCCGGTTGCGCGTGCGGCAGTATCCGGTGGCGGTGAAATCCGGCACTGAGCTTGTGGAAGGGCCGTACGCCGCGGAATCCTTCCCGGTGCGGGTCGAGAACGATTACGTCATCGTCGAGGCGTGACGTGCCCGAAGACAGGTCACAGGAGGAGGTCTATTTCGAGTTCACGGCCATCGGTCGCAACGTGAAGGTTGCCGCCATCGACGCGGCCACCGGGACCGAGGTCGCCATCATGGGCCCCACCACCGCATCGCAGGCCGACCTTCAGCGGCTGGCCTTGCAGAAGCTTCGGGCCCGGCTGAAGGCGGGCGGCTGACCCTTCGTTGTTATTTCCGCGAAACCGTTCGGGTGCGGCCAGAAGCGGAGCAACTGCGACCATCCGATATGGGTGGCCCGCGAGTGGCCCGCTTTCGCGGGGACGACTGCGCGTGTAACATGCCCGCAACCGACAACGCCGGCAAGGAATCGCCATGCAAGACGTCCTCGACATTCAAGTGGTGCCGTTGTCGCCCGCCTGCGGCGCCGAGATCAAAGGTGTCGACCTCACCAGACCGCTGTCGAAGGAGACGGTGGAGGCGATCAAGGATGCCTGGAACAAGCATCTGGTCCTTGTCTTCCGCGGCCAGGACATCAGCCAGGACCGGCAGCTCGCGTTTGCCTCCTATTTCGGCGATCTCGGCACCCGCAAGAAGGCGCCGGATCAGCTCCGCAGCCGGGCCGAAGGCGTCAGGCAGGACCACGAGAAGGTTTTGCTCGTGAGCAACATCAAGGAGAACGGCGTTCCGATCGGCGCGTTCGGGGAAGGCGAGTTCTGGTTCCACATCGATTCGGGGTACGCGGCGAAACCCTATCAATACACGTTCCTCTATGCGCTTGAACTGCCGTCGACCGGCGGCAACACCATGTTCTCCAACATGTACAAGGCCTATGAGGCGGTGCCGGAGGAGATCAAGCGCAAGCTTGCCGGCAAGCGCGCGCTGCACATCCACGAGTACAATCGCGCGCGTCAGGCAAGCTCGCAGGGCGATATCAGCAATATTCCGCACTACTACCATCCGGTGTTCGCCACGCATCCCTTTACGCGACGCAAGACGTTGTTCGTTGACCGGCTGATGACCACCGCGCTCGAAGGTTTCGACCCGGCGGAAGGCGCTGCGATCCTCAACCAGCTCTACGACATCGGCGAGCGGCGCGAATTCATCTACGAGCACGTCTGGCAGCTTGGCGATTTCCTGATGTGGGACAACCGCTGCACCATCCATGCTCGCACCGATTTCCCAAAGCACGAGCGGCGGCTGCTGCGCCGCTGTACGGTCGAAGCCGATACGGTCGTCGAGTAGGGCATAGGCAGGCCTCCGGCAAACCTGCTAGACTGGAACAAATCTCAATTTGTCGGAGGGCAACTCCGGCGCCCGGTTGCGCAGCCGCAAGCTGCGGGCCGGTCAAACAATGAAAGCGTCGCCGACAAGCGACGGTGGGAGGGTGCGAATGGCGAGACTCAACATCAATGGCCGCAATCGCGACGTTCAGGTGGCGGACGATACGCCGCTATTGTGGGTCATCCGCGAGCAGATCGGCCTCACCGGCACGAAATACGGTTGTGGGGTCGCGCAATGCGGTGCCTGCAGTGTGCACATCAACGGCGAGGTCGTCCGTTCCTGTTCGATGCGCGTCGGCGATGTGCGACCGACGGACCGGATCGTCACGATCGAAGGGCTGTCGCGCAACACATCGCATCCGATCCAGCGGGCCTGGGCGGCGCTCGACGTCCCGCAATGCGGCTACTGCCAGTCCGGGCAGATCATGGCCGCCGCCGCCCTGCTGCGGAAGAAGCCGCGGCCGACCGATCAGGATATCGACGAGGCGATGACCAATATTTGCCGCTGCGGCACCTATCAGCGCATCCGCGCGGCCGTGCATATGGCGGCGGGTAACCGCAACGGCGGCTCCGTCGGCCGCGGCAACCGCAAATCCTGATGTCGGGGAGATCGACCATGACCAGTACGCTCCGCGACGACAGCGAAATTTCGCGCCGCAGGTTCATCGTCGGTTCGGCCGCCGCCGGCGGCGGCCTGGCGCTCGGGCTTGACATGCCGCTTGGCGGCGCCCAGGCGCAGAATGCCGGCAGCGAGGTCGGCATCTGGGTGGTGATCCGGCCCAACAACACGTGCGCGATCCGCATCGCGCGCTCGGAGATGGGGCAGGGCACGCTCACCGGTCTCGCCCAGCTCGTTGCCGAGGAACTCGAATGCGACTGGCGGCGCGTGACGACCGAAGGTCTGTCGCCCGGCCAGAACCTCGCGCGCAAGCGCGCCTGGGGCAACATGTCAACCGGCGGCAGCCAGGGTATCCGGCAATCCCAGGATTATGTCAGGCGCGGCGGCGCGGCCGCGCGCATGATGCTGCTCCAGGCGGCGGCCAACGAGTGGAATGTGCCGGTCGGCGAGTTGACGGTCGCGAACGGCATCATCCGCCACGCTGCGACCCGCCGGCAGACCACTTACGGACGCGTCGCGCCGGCGGCGGCGAAGCTGACACCGCCGGATCCCAAGAGCATCAAGCTCAAGGATCCGAAGGACTGGAAGATCGCCGGCAAGCCCGCGAAGCGGCTCGATACCTGGGCAAAGCTCAACGGCAGCAAGGTCTATTCGATCGATCTGCGGCTGCCGGGGATGCTCAACGCCGCGATCAAGGACGCGCCCGTGTACGGCAGCAAGATCAGCAGCGTCGACGATTCGAAGACCGCCAAGATGCCCGGTGTCCGCAAGGTGGTGCGAGTGAAGGACACCGCCATTGCCGTGGTGGCCGACACCTGGTGGCAGGCGAAGAACGCGCTCGATGCGCTGACGGTCACCTGGGACGAGGGCGAAAACGCCAAGGTGTCGAGCGCAAGCATCGCGAGGCACGTCGAAACCGGGCTGATGGCAACCGAGACCAACGGTGATCGCCGCAATGGCGACGCTCTTGCTGCGATCGCGGGCGCCAAGAAGAAGGTCGAGGCGACCTATTCGACCCCGTTCCTGTCCCACGCCTGCATGGAGGTGAACAACGCCACGGTTCGCATCACCGCCGATCGGGCGGAATGCTGGGCGCCGACCCAGAACCTGGAGGCGACGTTGGCCGCACTCGCGTCGGAGTCCGGCTTGCCGCTCGCGCAGTGCGAGGTCCACCGCCACGATCTGGGCGGCGGTTTCGGCCGGCGCGGCGGCACGCAGGACTATGTCCGCAAGGCGGTCGTCGTGGCGAAAGAATTCCCCGGCGTGCCGGTCAAGACCATCTGGTCGCGCGAAGAGGACCAGGCCCATGACTATTTCCGGCCGATTTCGATGTGCAAGTTCGCGGCCGGCCTCGACGAGAACAACAACCCTGGTCGGGCTGCACGTCCGCGTGTCGGGCCAGTCGATCAACGCCTGGCTCAATCCGGCGGCGATGGCGGGCGGTCGCGACATGCGCCAGCTGCAAGGGTATTGGGAGGAGCCCGGCAATGCCCAGCTCGGCTACTCGGTGCCGAATCTCCTGATCGAGTACGCGATGCGCAACACCCACGTTCCGGTCGGGCCCTGGCGTGGCGTCAACACAAATCAGAACGGCTATTACCTGGAATGCTTCATCGAGGAGGTGGCGCGCGCCGCCGGCAAGGACTCGCTGGAGTTCCGCCGCGCCTTGATGGGCAAGTTCCCGAAGCATCTTGCCGTCCTCAATGCCGTAGCCGAGAAGGGCGACTGGGGTAAGCCGCTGCCACAGGGCGTGCATCGGGGCATCGCCCAGTTCATGGGCTATGGCAGCTATTCGGCCGCGACCGCGGAGGTTTCGGTCGATGCCCAAGGCAAGGTCAAGGTCCATCGCATGGTGCTGGCTCTGAACTGCGGCCATGCCGTCAACCCCGACCAGATCGCCGCGCAGGTCGAAGGCTCGGTGGTCTATGGGCTGTCGGCGGCGCTGTATGGCGAGTGCCCGGTCGAGAAGGGGCGCATGACCAGCCTGAACTTCGACACCTACCAGTTGCTCCGCCTCGCCGAGATGCCGAAGGTCGAGACCGTGCTGGTGCCGACCTATGACTTCTGGGGCGGCGTCGGCGAGCCGACCATCTGCGTGGTGACGCCGGCGGTCATGAACGCCATCTATGCGGCGACCGGCAGGCCGGTCCGGAGCCTGCCGCTTAAAAACGTCAAGCTCGTCTAGGCGGCCAGCCAAAGCTTGACTCGGACGCTCCATCCCGTCCGGGCTTGGAGCGTCCGCGCGTTCAGGGGTATGCTACGCCCGATCGCAATCGAGGGAATGATCATGGGCGAACGTCTTCCGGTTCTCGAACGGTTCATCGGCGAGTTGCGCGCGATCTGGGCGACGAATGCCGACAACAAGGACCGCATGGAAAAGGCGAAGCCGGTACTTGAGCGCTTCGTGATGGAGCCGTCGCTCAAGGCGCATTCAGCCAACTGGCCATCGACCGAGGGCCACAAGAACCTGCTGCTCTACGTCGATCCCGATTACGATTTCGTGATCAATGCCGTGGTGCGGGTTCCGGGTCGCAAGGGCAGTGTCCACGACCATGCCGACGCCTGGGTGCTCTATGGGCTGCTGGATGGCACCGAGAGCCTTGAGCGCTACGACCGCATCGACGACGGCAGCAGGCCCGGATACGCCGAGATCAGGTTGTCGTCGGTCACCACCGGTTCGCAAGGCAAGGTCGATCTCGTGCCGCCGCGCAACATCCACGCCGAGCAGGGCGGACCGACCCGATCGGTGGCGATCATCGTGCGCAGCCAGAAGCTCGGGCAGGGCACGGTCCTTCAGGGACGCTACGACCCGGTGGCGAAGACCCGCAGCGAAGGCTACGGCCCGACCCAGGTGCCCTACGACTTGGTCGGTTGACCGCGCGCGGCCGGCGGCCGGTTGTCCCTAGATATTGCGGCAATCCCCTGCTGCGCCGCTAACGCTTGGCGCTGCCGGGGCGAATGTGTTAAGCGCGCAAGCGCAGGAGACGCCCATGGCAGCAACCGGTCCGAGCCACAAAAACCAAGCAGAATCAATGTTTTCGGCAACGCTCGCGGAGACTGATCCGGAGCTTGCGGACGCAATCGGCAAGGAGCTCGGGCGCCAGCGCGACGAGATCGAGCTGATCGCATCGGAAAACTTCGTCAGCAGGGCGGTGCTCGAGGCGCAAGGTTCGGTTCTCACCAACAAATACGCTGAGGGCTTGCCGGGCCGGCGCTATTACGGCGGCTGCCAATACGTGGATATTGCCGAAACGCTTGCAATCGAACGGGTCACGCGCCTTTTCGGATGCAGGTTCGCAAATGTGCAGCCGCACTCCGGCGCCTCCGCCAATGCCGCCGCCTTCATGGCGCTGATGTCTCCCGGCGATACCTTCATGGGCCTCAATCTCGCCGCCGGCGGTCATCTGACCCACGGGTCCCCCGTCAATCTCTCGGGCCGCTGGTTCAAACCGGTGCCGTATTCGGTGCGCCGCGACGATCACCGCATCGATCTCGATGAGGTACGCAACCTGGCGCGCGAACACCGGCCCAAGGTGATCATCGCCGGCGGCTCGGCCTATCCCCGCATCATCGATTTCGCCGGGTTCCGGGCGATCGCCGACGAAGTGGGCGCCAAATTGATGGTGGACATGGCGCACTTCGCCGGTCTCGTCGCCGGCGGCGTGCATCCCTCTCCATTTCCGCACGCGCATGTCGTCACCTCGACCGCGCACAAGACGCTGCGCGGGCCGCGCTCGGGCTTCATCCTCACCGACGACGAGGAACTGGCGAAGAAGCTCAACTCCGCGGTGTTCCCCGGCCTCCAGGGCGGGCCGCTGATGCACGTCATCGCGGCCAAGGCGGTGGCCTTCGGCGAGGCGCTGAGGCCCTCTTTCAAGGTCTACGCCAAGAACGTGGTCGAAAACGCCAAGGCGCTGGCCGAGACGCTGAAGTCCAAGGGCTTCGACATCGTCTCCGGCGGCACCGACACCCACCTGATGCTGGTCGACCTGCGGCCGAAGCGCCTCACCGGCAAGGTCGCAGAGGCTGCACTCGGCCGCGCCCACATCACCTGCAACAAGAACGGCATCCCTTACGATCCCGAGAAGCCCACGGTGACCTCCGGAATACGGCTCGGCACGCCGGCCGGCAGCACGCGCGGATTTGGCATCGCCGAATTCCGGCAGATCGGCGAGATGATCGCCGAGGTGCTCGATGTGCTCTCGCAGAAGAGCGCCGAGGAGGATGCGCTGGTCGAGGGTGCCGTGCGCGAACGCGTGGCGGCATTGGTGAGGCGGTTCCCGATCTACTGACGACGGAGGACAAATGGACGGGACACGCGCCGATCGATCTGTCGTCTGTCGTCTGTCCTCCCGCGTCTGAGCGGAGCGTCCCATGCGCTGCCCGAACTGCGCAAGCCTCGATACCCAGGTCAAGGACTCCCGGCCGACGGAGGACTCCTCCGTCATCCGCCGCCGGCGCGTGTGCCTGGCCTGCAATTTCCGCTTCACCACGTTCGAGCGCGTCCAGCTGCGTGAACTGACCGTGATCAAACGCAACGGCCGCCGCGTGCCGTTCGACCGCGACAAACTTCTGCGCTCGGTACAGATCGCGCTTCGCAAGCGTCCGGTTGAACCAGAGCGCATCGACCAGGCCGTGTCCAAGATCGTGCGCGAACTGGAGAGCTCCGGCGAGAGCGAAATCTCGTCCGAAACCGTGGGCGAACTCGTGATGGAGGCGCTGCGCTCGCTCGACGACGTCGCCTATGTGCGCTTCGCCTCGGTTTACCGCAATTTCCGCGAGGCCAAGGACTTTGAGCAGTTGCTCGGGGAACTGTCGGGGGAGGGCGACGAGGAAGGGAAGCCTGTGGGGGCCGGCAGGAAGTGATCGGGCATTCGGGAACGACGGGGTCGTCTTCGCGTTGGCTGAATAGTGTAGTGGCAACCTGCGACGGAGGAACCGCTGTGACCGATCCCAACAACCCGCGTCGTCCCGACATCCTGCGCAAGCGCGACGACAGCATGAGCGGCGCGATGATCGGTGGTATTGCGGTTGCGCTCGTTCTGGCCTTGGGCGCCGCAATCTACATGTTGAGCGCGAATAACCGGGACGTTGCCGCCATCGATTCGCCGCGTATCGAACGGACCACGCCGGCCCCGTCAACCACGGGGCAGGGTGGAACCAAGATCATGCCCGGCCGCGACCAGAACGTGCCGAATCCGACACCGCCGGACCGGCCACCGGCCAGGCAATAATCGGGGCATCACCAGTCGATGCCGCGCTCCGCCGTTCGGCCGATGCGCAGCGGCGCGCGCCTATTCGTTCAGCAAGCGCTTGAGCGCTTCCACGATCTCCTTCGGCAGCCGCATCGCCTCGCGCGTGAGCGCATCCATCTGCTCGCCGGTCGCGGGATCGAACAGGATCTTGCGCTTTTCCATCGCGGCCAGAAATTGCGGATCTTTGAGCATTGCCGCAAAAGCCGTGCGCAGCGCCTTGAGCCGCTCCGGCGGCACGCCTGGAGTGGTCAAGATCGAGCGGCCGATCTCGGCCGTGCCGCCAAGAGTGCGCATGACCATTCGCCCCTCATCGCTGGTCGCCAGCTCGAGCATGGTCGGCACTTGCGGAATTTTCGGGAAGCGCTGAAGGGAGCTCTGATACAGGATCACGGCCTTGCCCTGTAGCCACTCAGGGTGCGACGCAAGCATGACAGCCACCGATTCGCTGCCGTTCACGTCGACCTCGCCGCGCTCGACGGCAAGTTGAATCTCGGCGGTACCGCGGTAGCCGGTGACGATCTTGAACTTGGAACCGGCATAGGCGTTCAACGCGCGCGCAAAGACGGCCGACGTCGAGCTCGTGGAGCCGGCGCCGACCGTAAGCTCACGCTTGCGGGCGTCCTCGAAGGACTTTATGCCGGACCTCGGCAGGGCTATCGCAATGTCGATATTCGAGGCGATACGACCGAGATAACTGAATCGCGTCGGGTCGATCCCCAGCTTGTTGTCGACGACCAGGGTCATGGCAAGTTGCTGGGCGACACTGCCGAGATGGGTTCCATCTTGTGGCGCCACCTTGTAGAGATACTCGACCGCCCTGAATCCGCCGGCTCCGGGCATGTTGACGCCGATAACGGTCGGGTTGCCGGGAATATGGCGACCAAGAAATTCGACGGCGAGCCGCCCGTACAGATCGTAGTTTCCACCCGCCGGATAGCCGACGATCAGACGCACGGTCTTGCCGCGATAGAAGTCGGCGACGCTTTCCGCGTGCGATTGACTCACGAGCGCTGCAAGCGTCAATAGAATCGTAAGACCTTTCCCAAGCATCATCGTTTCACTCCATGCCTATCTGCTTCTTCCATGCGTTCCATGGACGATCGACGTTCTGAAGCTTGCGCGCTTCGTATTCGTTGAGAAAATTGATCGGGCCGCCGAGCATCACCGCCTGCATTTGAAGCTTCGCGTTCACCTCGGTGTAGATCGCCCGGAATACCGCGGTCTTGAGATCGGGCCCGGCAACGGCATTGCCATGGCCGCGCATCAGCACCACCGACCCCTGACCGAGCGCCCGGGCGAGCGAACGCCCGAGTTCACCGGTGAGCACCAGCATGTTGTTGTTCTCGCCGGCATGCTCCCTGATCTCCCAAACCGGCGTGCTCTGACCGAGAAAATGTCCATTGTGGAAGATTGCGCGCAACGGCTTCTCGGTCACGCTGAAGGGAATGACGGTGGGAGAGTGGCTGTGCACGACGGCATTCACATCCGGCCGCGCCTTGTAGATCTCGCCATGGATGAAACGCTCGCGATAGACCGGCCGACCGCGGGCATCGAGCGCGTTGCTGTCGAGGTCGAAGGTGACGAGGTCCGACACGGTGACGTCGCGCGGCGCGATCGCCTGCATCTGGAGATAGCGGCCGGGATCGCGCGGATCGCGGACGCTGACATGGCCGAAGGAATCGAGCACGCCGTGCTGCGCGAGGATGCGGTTGGCCGCCACGAGGTCCCGCACCACCCGCGGGTCGAGATCGCCGGTGGCTCCGGCTTCGCTTTCTGGCATCTGCGCCATCTTGCCCCGTCGTTCTCCTGCCTGGCCGGTTGTTGTCGCCCGCCCGAGCCTGCCATAATCCCGCCGGGGTGCCTCTTCTGCAACATCAAACAGGACGCCATGATCCGCCGGAACGCGACCCTGGTTCTCGCCACCCTTGCCGCATGGCTCGCGCCGTTGCCCGCCGTCAGCGCTGATCCCATTGCCGAGTTCTACAAGGGCAAGACGATGCGGGTTGTCATCGGCTCAGGCGTGGGCGGCAGCTACGCCGTTTTTGCCCAGCTCACCGCGCGGCACCTCGGTCGCTTTATCCCGGGCGCGCCTACGCTCGTGATGCAGAACATGCCCGGTGCCGGCGGGTTGATTGCACTCAACTATCTCGGCACCCAGTCACCTCGCGACGGCAGCGTCATCACCGTCGGTCACATTACGATCGTGCACGAGGGGCTGTTCAACCCAAAGGCGATGTTCGATCCGCGCGGCTTTCAGTGGATAGGCCGCTATACGAGCTTCGCCTCGGTCGGGGTCGCCTCGAAGAAATCCGGAATCAGGTCGATCGAGGACGCCAAGAAGCGGGAGGTCACGCTCGGCGCCGCCGGCGCCATGAGCATTCCCGGTCAGGCGCCGGCGGTCGTCAACAAGATGGCCGGCACCAAGTTCAAAATCATCAGTGGATACAAGGATACCGGCGCGAGCTTTCTTGCGCTCGAGCGCGGTGAAGTGGAGGCGGCAGGCACCTCGGTCGATGCGCTACGGGCGCTGCATTGGGACAAGCTCACAAGCGGCGAGTTGATACCGATCTATGTGCAGGGCATCAGGCGGTGGAGCGAGTTCCCCCGTGCGCCGACGCTGCTCGAACTGGCCAGGACCGACGTGGAAAGGGCGTTCCTCGGCGTATTCTCGATCACGGCGGGAGTCGGCCGTTCGCTGGCCACGCCGCCCGGCGTACCGGCCGACAGGCTCGCCGCCCTGCGCAGCGCCTACGACAAGATGATCGTCGATCCCGCCTTCCAGGCGGATGTGGCCAAACTCCGCCTCGTTCTCGATCCGCTGCCTGGCGCGATGCTCCAGAAGGAGATCGGCGCCTCGATGCAGATGTCGAAGGATACCCAGGAGAAGGCACGCCAATTCTACGAAGAGCTGTTCAAGGGGCAATAGAGAGGCCTCTGATGTGCAAATACCGGACTGCGGCACTCGCCGTTTTGCTGAGCGTGGTCGTTCCCAACCCGGTGGCATGGGCCCAATCGGTGGCCGACTTCTACAAGGGCAAGACCATCCGCATCGTCATTGGTGTGAGCATCGGCGGTGCCTACGGGCTGTTCAGCCAGCTGGCCTCACGCCATATCGGACGGTTCATCCCGGGCTCGCCGACGGTGATCATCCAGTCCATGCCGGGCGCCGGTGGCCTCGTCGCGCTCAACCATCTTGGCAACACGGCCCCGCGCGACGGCACCGTGTTGACGCTGGCCTACGTCACGCTCGTTCAGGAGGGCCTGTTCAATCCCAAGGCCAAGTTCGATCCGGCAGGCTTCCAGTGGATCGGACGGTTCGTGTCGCTTGAAGTGCTTGGGGTTGCCTCGCAGAGCTCCGGAATCCGCTCACTCGACGACGCCAGGAAGCGGGACGTTGTGGTCGGCTCGGCCGGGCTGAACAATGTGCCCGCGCAGTCGCCGCTCATTCTGAACAAGATTGCCGGCACCAGGTTCAAGATGATCTCAGGATATACCGGCACCGGACAAACCTTCATTGCGTTGGAGCGCGGCGAGGTGGAGGTCGCGGCAACCTCGGTCGACACGATGCGCGCGCTGCACTGGGACAAGCTCAAGCGCGGCGAGTTTGTCCCGATCTTCCTTCAGGCGGGACGCCGGCTGCCGGAGTTCCCGGATGTCCCGACGTTGCTCGAACTGAGCACCAACGAGGTCGAGCGGGCGTTCCTGAGCGTGTTTTCGATCACGGCCGATGTCGGTCGTTCGCTCGCGACACCGCCCGGCGTCCCGAAGGATCGCCTCGACGCGCTGCGGACAGCGTTCGACCAAATGATCGTCGATCCTGCCTTCAAGGCAGAAGTCGCCAAGCTCAACATCGATCTCCAACCCATCGGTGGTGTGGAGCTTCAGCGGCAGGTCGCGCAGTCGATGAAAATGTCGAAAGACACGCGCGACAAGGCCCGTGCCTTCTACGACGATCTGTTCAAAGGGCTCAGGTGAGCCTCTGGGAGGCAAACATGTCGATTGCACTGATTGGCGCCATCGCAGCACTTGTGATCTGCCTCGCTTGCCCCGCTGCCGCCCAGGGCTCCTGGCCGGAGCGGCCGATCCGCATCCTGATCAGCTTCCCGCCCGGCGGCAGCACCGATGTCATCGGCCGCATCCTCCAGCCCGGACTGGAGAAGCGGCTGGGCCAGCCGGTGATCGTCGAGAACCGTCCGGGGGCCGGTGGCATGCTCGCCATCGCCGCGGTCGCGAAATCAGCTCCCGACGGCTACACCCTGGGGCTGAGCGGGGCCGGGGCGCTTGCGGGCAATGTCGCGCTTGGCGAGAAGATGGCATACGACCCGCGCAAGGATCTCGCGCCCATCACGGGTCTCGGCGGCTCGCCGTTCATGCTTGCCGCTGCGCCATCGTTCGCTGACGCGTCGGTTGCCGGCGTCGTCGCCGCCGCCAAGCGCGGGGACCAAAAGCTCGTCATCGGACACGGCGGCAACGGAACGCTGATGCATCTCACAGCGCAAATGTTCAACCAGAGAGCCCGCACCAGCATCGCGCTGGTGCCCTACAAGGGCACGGCCGCCGTGGTTACGGACCTTCTCGGTGGCCATATTGCGCTCGGGATCGTCGATCCTCCGGCCGCGGCTGCTGCGTTCGCAGGCGGCAAGATCAAGATGGTGGGGATGACGTCGACGACACGCTTCCCCATGCTCAAGTCCATTCCGACCTTTGCGGAGCAGGGGCTCAAGGACTTCGAGTCCTATGGCTGGTTCGGCATGGTCGCGCCGGCCGGCACGCCGGCGACGGTCATCGCCCGCCTCAATCAAGCCATCGTTGCCGAGTTGAAGACCCCCGCCGTCGTCGAGCGCATCCGCGGCGTGGGTTCGGAGCCGATGCCGCAGACGCCAGCCGAGTTCTCGGCGTTCATCCTGCGCGAGATCGACAAGTGGACAAAGGTGGTCCAGGCCGCGGGCGCCGCCGCGAAGTAGCTATGCCAACGCCGCCATCCGCTCCCAGTCGACCACACCGATGAGCGGATCGCCGGCGCGGTAGCGGCGGAGATTCTCCTCGAAGATGGCGATGAAGCGTTCTGAGCCGTCCTTGCCGGTGCCGCCGCAATGCGGTGAGATCAGCACAGTGTCGAAGTTCCACAGCGGACTATCGACCGGCAGCGGCTCGACCATCGTGACGTCGAGCGCGGCGCCGCCGATGCGGCGGGCCGCCAGCGCGCGGATGAGCGCATCCTCGTCAACCAGGTCGCCGCGGCCGACATTGATGAACAGCGCGTCGCGCTTCATGCGGGCGAACTCGGCGTCGCCGAACAGGCGGACAGTGTCGGGCTCGACCGGCAGGCACAACACCACCGCATCGGCCTGCGGCAGCACCTCGTGCATCCGCTCGCGCGTCACCGCCTGGTCGACTGTCGGTCCCGCCTTGCCGGCGCGGGTGACCGTGATCACCGTCATGTCGAACGCCTTGGCCTTGCGCGCGATCTCCTGCCCGATGGCGCCGAAGCCGACGATCACGACCGTCGCGCCCTCGAGCGTGCGCGAGGTCTCGTGCATCTGGTCCCTGATCCAGGTGCGCGCGGTGCGCGCCCGCTCGATCTCGCGAAAGCGCCGGAAGCTCGCGAGCAGGAGCAGCATGGCATGCTCGGCGACGGTCGGGCCCTTGACGCCGGCGGCGGCGCAGACCGGAATGCCGCGGGGCATCCCGTACCGGATGCCGCGCTCGATGCCGGCGGTCCAGTACTGGATCCAGCGCAAATCCTTGCCATGTTCGAGCACGACGCGGCCGACTTCCTCGTCGTAGAACCGGTTATTGGCGATCAGCAGTTCGGCGCCCGGAAGGATCGCGCGCAGTTCGTCGGCGTTCCTGGCCGCCTTGAAATCCAGCAGCGGATTCTCGGCCAGCTGCGGCAGCAGGTCGTCCTTGGCGAACTGCTGCATATAGGCCGTGCGGATGCGGCCGTTCATTCGTAGAACGCTCCCGGTATCGGCACGCCCTTCGATCCCTTGTTGGCCTTGGCCGATGAGCCGAACTCGGCGCCGGCGGTGTCCCGCCTGCCGCTGTTGGCGGCGGCGGTCGCGCCGGCGACCGGCTGCCAGACATTGCCGACGCGCAGCAGTACCAGCGGTTCGGCGGAAGCGACCTCGAACTTGTAGAGTGCGCCGGCGGGCAGCAGGATGCCTTCGTTGCGACCCAGTTCGCACGCCGGCCGGTTCGGCTGGTAGAAGCGGGCGCGGCCGGCCAGCACGATGAAGGTGTGGTCTTCTTTCGCATGGGCGTGGAATTCATTCTCGCCGCCCTCGGCATAGCACTTGATGGCGACATTCATGGCGCCGGTGTCCCCCTTGCTGGACGCCAGAATGGTGTGGCTGCGGCCCTTCGAGAGCAGTGGCGTGCGCAGCCGGAACACCTGCGCCGCAGCCGAATCCGCGTCAGTCGATACTGCGGTGTCGGTCATTGTTATCCTCATCCGATATCGATCACTTGCCGGTGGAGAGCTCCCGGCCGACCTCGACGATCTCCTTCGGGGTGGCATAGATGCGCCGGACCAATGCGTCGACATCCTCGCCTGACATGTGCGACAGCTCGATCTTCTGCTTCTTCACGTCTTCCAGAAAGTCCGGGTCCTTGGCGGCTGCGTCGAGCGCGCGGCGCAGCGCATTCACGCGGTCGGCCGGCACGCCGGGTGGGGCGAAGAACGGGCGGCCCATCTGGAGCGATGCGAGCATGAGCTCGGACAGCTGGCGGTCCGCGGGTGTCTTCGCGAGGTCCATGATCGACGTAACGCGCGGCAGGTCGGGATGCTTAGCCAGTCCGAATTGCGCGAGCAGCGATATCTGGTTGTTCTTCAGCCACCGCGCGTAGCGCGACACGATCGAGTCCCACCCAAGCCCGCAGCGACCCTGGACCTCGCCGCGTTCCATGGCGAGGTGAACCGCCGACGATCCATTGTAGCCGTGGATCAGGCGGATCCTGGTATTGGCGACGCGGTTGAGCAGCTTGGCATGAATGGTGTCTGAGGCGGTCAGCCCGCTGGAGCCCATGACGATCTCGGCCTTGCGGATGTCGTCGACAGTCCGGAACGGCGATGTGTGCCACGACACGCAGACCGGGATTTCGTTGTTCAGGCTGCCGAGCCAGCTCAGCTTCAAGGCATCGATCATGGTCGCCTGCTCGCCGAACAGCGGATCGAAGGCGATGCTGCGGATGGTGATTCCAATGGCGGTGCCGTCGGCTGGCGCCACGTTGTAGACGTGGTTCATTGCCTGCCGCCCGCCGCCCGCCGGCATGTTGCGGAAGACGATCGTGGGATTCCCGGGGATATGGCGCGAAATGTGCCGCCCCAGCAGGCGACCGTATTGGTCATAACCGCCACCGGCCGGCGTGCCGATGAACATGTCGATCTGTTTGCCCTTGTAGAAGTCCGCAACTGACTGGGCCGAAGCTGTGCCGGGGCTCATCCCGGCCGCCATTGCGATCGCGCCCGTGAGTACGAAAGGCTTCATCGATTTTCCCGACGTCCTGTGGATTCGGATCAGCCTTGCGCCGCCATCTTCTCGCGCGCGCCAGGCGCGCGATGCGACGAGCCCCTCGGTAAATCAAACATTCCGGGCTTGAGCGTATCGAGGAAGGCCAGCACCTCGGACGTCTTCACCACATCGGCATATTTGGCGTTCATGTCGCACAGGTTGATGGCGTGGCTCGCCTGCGAGCGGTCGAAACAGCCTTCTTCGGCGATGGCGATGCGATAGTTCAGGCTGAAGGCGTCGAGCACGGTGGCGCGCACGCAGCCGGACGTCGTGGTGCCGGTGACAATGACACTGTCGCAGCCGAGCAGTGTCAGGTAGCTCGCCATGTTCGAACCGAAGAAGCCGGACGGCTTCTGCTTGTAGACGACGATGTCCTGCGGTGCGGGTGCGATGGGAGCGACGATCTCGTTACCGTCGAGGTTCGGCACCAGGACGTGCACGTCCTCGCTGTTGCGGTTGTTCTTCCAGCTCCAGGAGCCGGCATCCCAGTTATCGTCGCGCCGCACGCCGGTGGTGTAGATCACCGGCACGCCCTTCTCATGGCACTTGTCGATCAGCGAGCGGATATAGGGCAGGGCGATCCATGCGTCCTCGCCGCAGGAGTTGCGCCAGCGCTTGATCGATTCCAGGATCGGCTCGGGGCGGTCGCCGCAGAACGCCCAGTTCACGTCGATGATGACCAGCGCCGGGCGCTTGCCGAAACCGCCGCGCGTACCATAGCCGGACGCTGCGAATACCGCCCTGTCGCGTTCGGTGAGGAACTTGTTCCAGACGGGCTCCGACATGCCTGTTCTCCTGTTCGCCTCGATCGATGATAGCGGTAGGAGAATAGGACAAGCCCACAGAAAGGTCGATCATGCCGGAAATGCAGGGGAAGCCGGACCGGCCGGCTTCCCCCTCCTTCCAGCGAGCCTATGAGGGACGGCGGAATTTAGGCTCGCTGGTCGCTCGTCGCACCGCTTGCCGGTGCAGATTGCTCTTTCGGCTCCGTCAGCTTCACGGCGATGACCCATGCCAGCCAGAGGCTCGCAAAAAACAGCACCAGGAAGACAGGCATGCTGGCCCAGAGCGCCACATGCTCGACAGCAAAGCCGACTGCAATGGAACCCAGGGTGAGGACCGTCAGAATGCCCGTGTAGTAGATGAGCAGCGTCATTGAGTGTCTCCACGGCGAGGCCTGCATGGCGTCGCTCGGATGGCCGCCGGCACCGGACTTGTTTGCAGTCGATGCAGCGGCGAAATGGTCGGGATCGGCGCCCATGCGAGGCCGGTCAGGCCGTATCTTGGGAGAACTCCGCCCTCAGGCGGAAAGGTACAGGCCCGACCGGTTTCGTGAAGTGCACAGGGCGCGCTGGCTCACGCGTGCGCCGCTCTCGCTGGAGAGCGATGCAGTCCTGGCTCACACAATCGGCGGTGCGCGGGGCGGTGCGGCGCAGGGCCGGTGCGTGGGAGCGATATCATTCGTGGAGTGGGAGAGCGCGACGCCGGCACCCACTTCGGGCCAGTCTGTTGTGGCGACGGTGCGGAAGATACGGTCGTCGGGCGTATCGTCCTCGTCGGCGCGCAAGGTGAACGCGCCGTCGGGAATGTCCTCAGTCAGGCTTCCGCGGATGGCCGGCAGCCGACCGAACTCCTGGCTTGACGCAGCCGCGCTGGCGCCTGTGGAGCCGGCGCTCGCATCCGGCGTGCCGACAAGGAATGTCAGCGCCAGGACGGCCGGCAGCAGGCTCAGGAGGGTGCGTCGAAACATAGGCTCGATCATCTCGGGATGCACGGACTCTAGGCGCGGCGCGGACGCCCCGCAAGCCGTCCCGACCTCGAATTGTCGTCCAAATGGGGCTTGCATGACCGATTGCGACGGCTCTAATGCGCTGCTTCGTGCGGCGTCTGCGAGGTTGCGCACGACCTTGACGGGGCGACACGGGAGGGTATCGGATGGCCGATCTGGATCGCGCCGGACTGATCGAACTGCTCGACCGTCTGGGATCAAGCGACGACGCCACTGTGCTGGACGCAGCGCGCGCGCTGCACCGCAAGGTGGCGGATGCCGAATTGGGCTGGGATGACCTGATTCGGGCTGACGTCGGTATTGAGCCGTCCGCTCCGGAGCCAGCCGTGGAGACCCTGCGGGAAACCGATCCCGACAGCGCCGAGGTGCTGCGCCTGATCGACCGGCTCATGCGCCGGGGCGTATCGGAAAGTTCGCGCGAAGACCTGATCGAGATGAAACGTCAGATCGGCGAGGGCGCGCTCGACCCGGACGATGCCCGCTATGTGCGGGCGCTGGCCCGCCGGCTCGGGGTTTGAGCGCTCACTCCGGGCGGAAGTTCATCGCCACGCCATTGATGCAGTAGCGCAGCCCGGTCGGCGGCGGGCCGTCCGGGAAGACGTGGCCGAGATGGCTGCCGCAGCGGCTGCAATGCACCTCGGTGCGCAGCATGCCGTAGCTGCGGTCCTCCGTAGTCTCGACCGCGCCGGCAACCGGATCGTTAAAGCTCGGCCAGCCGGTGCCGCTGTCGAACTTCTTCTTGCCGATGAACAGCGGTTGCTCGCAGCCGGCGCAGACGAACGTACCCGGGCGCTTCTCGTAGTTCAGAGCACAGCTGCCCGGCGCTTCGGTGCCGTGCTCGCGCATGATGTGGTACTGCTCGGGCGTCAGCAGTTTGCGCCATTCCTGTTCGCTGCGGGTGATTGCATATTGCTTGGTCTGCATGTCGGGTACCGCCTTCGATTGTGGCCCGGCCGGGTTCTCCCGCCGGGGAGAACCCGCCGAGTCCGCTGTTCTCGTGTGCGTTAGCCGCGCGTGGCCTTGAAAGGCTTGCCGCCGGCGGTGCCTTCAATGGTATTGCCGTCGACCTTGCCGGTATATTTGGTGCCGCCGGCACTGAAGGCAATCTCGGCCCCGGTCAGCCGGCCCTCGACCGGCATGTCCTTGCCGCCGACCGTGATGGTGCCGTTGACCACCTGGTAGCGCTGCTGGAGCTTCAGCTCGCCGCCCTCGATCTTCCACGTCCCAGCGACGCGGGCAGGAACCATCCAGTAGTGGGCGGTACAATACTGGCAGCCCTCGAAGCCGTTGACCGTCGTGTCCGGCCGCCAGTCGCCCATGTCAAACGAGTTCGACGTCACGCGCGTGCCCGGCCGCATTTCCAGGATGGTCGGCCGCAGCCGCGCGTTCAGGCTGGTGAGGAGATAGAGCGTGATGACATTGGCCTTGGAGAAGTCGGTCTTGAAGATATCGCCCTCAATGAAGGTGGCGGTCCCCTTGAGTTTTTCCTTGGCCGCATTATTGCGCGACAATTCGACCATGTCCGGGTTGTATTCGACGCCAAACGCCTGCGCTCCGCGGCGGGCGCCCTCGATGACCGATCGGCCGTCGCCGGAGCCGAGGTCATAGTGAATGTCGTTCGGGCCGGTCTTGGCCAGATCGTGCATCTTCTGGACCAGCGCCATCGGCGTCGGCACCCAGATCACGTCCTTGCCGGGCTGGCCGACCTGGGGCTCGAACGGCTTCTTGCCCTTTTCCGCCAGCGCACCGCCCGTCGCCGCAATGGCAGCCGCGATGACCGCGACCGCCGAAATACGGGTGATCGATTGTGAAACGCTCATGCATACCTCCGGTGAATGCGCGACGCCGGACATCGCGCGATGTGTGCCCGCCGGGCCGGACATTAGCCGGGCGAGGGGGCGCTGTCAGCAGCGTCGCCGTTGCCGTTGCCGCAGCCGTTACGTGACGTTTTGCGCTAGGCCGCCAACTTGCCAAGCCACCGGAACGGGCACAATCTAGCGCAGCCCAGGGCTTTCTCATGACCGGACCGCGCCAGATCAAGCTTGGAATGTTCCTGCGGCCGGCGGCCCATCATATCGCCGGCTGGCGCCACAAGGACGCCTGGGCCGATGGCGGGGTCAATTTCCAAAAATACGTCATGATGGCGCAGAAGGCGGAGCAGGGCCTCTTCGACCTGATGTTCTCTGCGGACGCCCTGACCGATGAGCGTTACGACCGGGAATCGCAGTCGCGTACCGCCTATGTTGCCTGGATCGAGCCAATGTCGCTGCTCACGGCGCTGGCGCCGCTCACGCGGAACATCGGTCTCGTCTGTACCGCTACCACGACCTACGACGAGCCCTACCACATCGCGCGCCGGTTTGCGTCGCTCGACCTGATCAGCGGCGGGCGTTCCGGGTGGAACCTCGTGACCTCCGCCAACAGCCACGAGTCGAAGAACTTCGGGCGCGAAGTGCACCTGCCCAAGGCGGAGCGCTATCGCCGTGCACGGGAATTCGTCGACGTGGTTCGGGGCCTGTGGGATTCCTGGGACGAGGACGCCTTCCTGCGGAACAAGGAGAGCGGCCGCTTCTACGACCCTGACCGCCGCCACGTGCTGGACCACCGGGGCGAGTTCTTCAGGGTACAGGGACCGCTCACGGTGTCGCGCTCGCCGCAGGGTCAGCCGGTCGTGGTGCAGGCCGGCGCGTCGGATGACGGCCGCCAGCTCGCCGCCGAAACTGCCGAGGTCGTATTCTGCGCCCACCAGACCATCGACAACGCTCGCCAATACTATTCCGACGTCAAGGGACGCATGGCGCGCTGCGGCCGCGATCCCGACCATCTCAAGGTCATGCCCGGCCTGGGCGTGATGGTAGCGCCGACGCGGCAGGAGGCGCAGGACAAATGGCAGGAGCTTCAGGACCTGATCCATCCCGCGGTCGGCGTCGCGCTGGCCTCGAAGTACCTGTTCTATGACCTCACCGGGCACGATATCGACGGGCCGGTGCCGGTGGTCGAGCAGACCGGCCAACCGTCTCGCTCCCAGCTTCTGAGCGAGACCGCGCGCGCCGAAGGGCTCACCATCCGCCAGCTCTATCAACGCATCGCCGGCGGGCGCGGACATTATCAGGTGGTCGGCTCCGCCAAGGACGTGGTCGACTTGATGGAAGAGTGGTTCACGACCGGTGCCGCCGACGGCTTCAATGTGATCCCCCCGTTCTTCCCCAATTCGCTCGACGACTTCAACGCGCTGGTGGTGCCCGAGTTGCAGCGGCGCGGCCTTTACCGCACCGCCTACGAGGGCGCGACGCTGCGCGAAAACCTGGGACTGCCTCGGCCGGTCAGCCGCTATGCGGCGAGGACCGGCAAGCAGGAAGCCGCCGAGTGAGTAGATTGCCGGCAATTCGAAGGCGACAAGACCGCAAAACGCGGGGAGAACGAGGAATGACCAGACTCATCGGTATTGCGGTATCCGGGACGTTGCTGCTGTCGCCTTGTACAGCGCTTGCGGATGCGGTCGCCGATTTCTATCGCGGCAAGCAGATCCGTGTCGTCGTGCGCACGCTGACGGCGACCGATTACGACAGCTATTCGCGGCTCATTGCCCGCTTCATGGGCAGGCACATCCCGGGCAACCCGTCGATGATCGTCGTCAACATGACCGGCGGCGGCGGCATCATTGCCGCCAACTACATGGCCGAGGTCGCGCCCAAGGACGGCACCGTGATCGGCATCGTGAGCCAGGGCCTTGCCGTCGATCAGGCGCTCGCCAATTCGCCGCAGCTCAAGGCGAATCTGCGCGAGTTCGGCTGGATCGCCAATGTCGTGTATTCCAACCAGCTCCTGGTGACCTGGCATACTTCCAAGACAAAGTCGTTGGCGGATGCCCGCAAACGCGAGACCACCATCGGTACCACGGGAGCAGGTTCCGCATCGGTGCAGTATCCCTCGTTTTACAACGCCGTGCTGGGCACGAAATTCAAGATCATCTTCGGTTACCGCAGCGGCCAGGAAATCGATCTGGCGATGGAGCGCGAGGAGGTCGAGGGGCGCGGCACCAATCCGTACTCCTCCTACATGGCCTCGCATCCGACCTGGATTCCGCAGAACAAGATCATTCCGCTGGTCCAGGCTGGGCTCGAGAAGGAACCGGCGCTGCCGAACGTGCCGCTGATCCTCGACCTGCCGGTCGCGGCGGCCGACAAGCCGCTGCTGGAATTCATGGCGCGCTCTTCGACCGTGGGACGGCCGCTCGCGACGACACCGGGCGTGCCCGCCGAGCGCGTCGCGGCGTTGCGACGGGCCTTCGAATTGACCGTCAAGGATCCTGAATTCATCGCGGCAGCCAGGAAGGAGAACCTGGAAGTGCGCCCGCAGTCGGCCGAACGGATTCAGCAGATCATCCTCGGCATTCTTGACGCCCCGGAGGATGTCCGCTCGCGGATGAAAGCGGCGCTGACAGCAAGGGACTTGCAGAAACTGACCCGTCCCGCCGGGAAGAAGTGAAGGACTTCAAGGAGTAGCAAGGAATGGCCAGAATTCACGTCGCGATCCTCACCGGCCTGCTGATCCTGGGCGCGAGCCCGGCCGCTGCCGACCCGGTCGCGGATTTCTACAGGGGCAAGCAGATACGCTTCGTGGTGCGTACCACCGTGGGTGGCGACTACGATCACTACACGCGGCTGCTGGCCCGTTTCATCGGCAAGTACATCCCCGGCAATCCGTCGATCATCGTGGTCAACATGCCGGGCGGCGGCGGCATTACCGCGGCCAACTACATGGCGCAGGTCGCGCCCCGCGACGGCACCGTGATCGGCATTGTGAGCCAGGGACTGGCGATGGACCAGGCGCTCGGCATGTCGCCGCAGCTCAAGGCCAACCTGCGCGAGTTCAACTGGATCGCCAATGTCGTCTACTCGAACCAGCTGTTGGTGGTCTGGCACACCTCGCCGACCAAAACCCTGGAAGATGCGAAGAAGCGCGTGACCACGGTCGGCACCACCGGCGCGGGTTCGGCATCGGTGCAGTTCCCGGCGTTCTACAACAACGTGCTCGGCACCAAGTTCAAGATCGTCTTCGGCTATCCCGGCGGCCAGCACATCGATCTCGCGATGGAGCGTGGTGAGGTCGAGGGCCGCGGCACCAATCCCTATTCAGGTTGGATGGCGTCGAAGCCGACGTGGATTCCGGAGAAGAAGATCATTCCGCTGATCCAGGCCGGGATCGAGAAGGAGCCGGCATTGCCGGACGTTCCGTTGATCGTCGATCAGAAGGTGCGCCCTGAGGACCGGCCGCTGCTCGAATTCATGGCCAACTCCTCGACGGTCGGCCGGCCGCTGGCCACGACGCCCGGCGTGCCTGCCGAACGCGTGGCGGCGCTGCGCAAGGCGTTCGAGGCGACCATCCGCGATCCGGAGTTCATCGCCACCGCCAAGAAAGAGAACATGGAAATCAAGCCGCAGACCGCGGGCGTGCTGACCAAGGTGATCCTCGGCCTCCTCGATGCCCCACAGAAAGTGCGCGACCGCATGAAAGTCGCGCTTCTGCCCAAGGACGAGCACACTGAGAAGGCCAAGGGGAAGAAGTAGCGCCTGGACATCTGCCGGGGTCCGGCCGTTCAAACCGGACCCGACGATGGGCCGCGGCTACATCCAGTACGGGGGTACCGCGTAGTAGTCGTAGACCTTGCGGCCCTGCGTGCTGTCCCAGGCCCATTCCTTCGTCGGATCGTATTTCGGCGCGCCTTTGAGTTCACTGTCGCCGATATTGACCTCGTAGCCGCCGAGCTTGGGATTGTAGGTCAGGCGCGACCACGGGATCGGGTAGTGGTCGTGACCAAGACCAAGGAATCCGCCGAAGCTCATCACCGCGTAGGCTACCCGGCCGGTCGTCTTCTCCAGCATGATGCGTTCGATCTGCCCGATCTTCTCGCCGTTGGATCGGTAGACATTGGTTCCCTCGACCTTGTCGCTGCCGATCAGGTCGTGGGATTCGCGCCGCTCATGGCTGCCTGTCATTGGCGTTTTCAGTGCCGTATCCATCGCTTGCCTCCTTGGATTGGCTCGAATGGATAAGCACGCCGGCGCGCAGTTGGTTCCGCGCGCCGGACCGGAACCATGGCAGGTTAACCGGCTATGCAACCTTGCGCTGTTGGGCGAGACCGTCGAGGTGAAACAGCACGTCCTCGATATGCATCACGTCGGCGTACTTGTGATGCAAGTCGAAGAGGTTGACCTTGTGGTTGATCATGGCGCGGTCGTAGGTGCATTCCTCGACCACGACGTTGTGGAAGCCGTAGGAATAGGCGTCGACCGTCGAGGCGCGCACGCAGCCCGACGTGCTTTCGCCGCAGATGATCAGCGAGTCGATGCCCTTCATCTGGAGGTGCGCGATCAAAGGCGTGCCGAAGAATGCCGAGGCACGCTCCTTGTAGATGACCAGCTCGCCCGCCTGCGGCGCGAGCTCCGCCTTGATGTCGTAGATGTCGTCGGCAAGCGTGCCGAGATTGCGGTTGGTCGACTGCACCCCGCCGGTGTCGACGTGGCGAGTCGAATAGATCACGGGCACGCCGGCGCGGCGGGCCGCGGCGAACAGCTTTTGCGTATGGGGAAGCGCACGCCACGCGTTCTCGCCGCAGGAACCTGAGAATTCCCTGTCGACCTCGGAGACCGGACGGTTCCCGCCCAGATAGGCCTTGTTGTAGAGGTCGATGGCGAGCACTGCCGGATTGCTCCCGACATAGAGCTTGCGGCGATAGGCTTGGTAGATTTGCAGCGTGTCGGCGTCGATCACGTCCTTCCAGCAGTAGTCCTCAAAATCGCGCGCCATGGTGCGCCCCCCGGTCATGTCTGCTTCAGAATAGCACCTTTCTAGGGTCCAGACTCATTAAATCCACCATACCATGGCCGCCGCCAGGCAGACAGAAGCCAGGTAGTTTCGCGCGAGCTTGTCATAACGCGTGGCGATACGCCTGAAGTCCTTGAGCCTGT
>Ga0073934_10000834_pt1 | contig 81478 bp, 68 predicted proteins | sample LarsenN4metaG_FD_76834 | JGI IMG/M metagenome (GOLD analysis project Ga0073934, IMG submission 76834) | Hot spring sediment bacterial and archeal communities from British Columbia, Canada, to study Microbial Dark Matter (Phase II) - Larsen... ...
CGAGGGGCCGCGCGGCTTCGAGCGCGGCCACGGGACCGTCTCCGCCATAAGTTTCGCTGATGCCCGTGAGGCCGTCCGTGGTCTTGAGTTCGATGATCGTACGGAGCGCGTAGGGGGCGTGACGGCCATAAGAGCTGCGCAGGGGGCCGTCGGCGACCGCGACCGGGTGGAGGAAGAACTCGGAGATTCTCATTCGGAGCCGCGCCGGACTAGCCGCGCCGCGCGCCGCGTTGAGGGTTCTTCAGCTTGTTCTGCCGCTTCTTGTGATTCTTCCGCTTGGGCTTGGAGATGATGAACGTGCCGCTGCCCATGGACTCGGCCTTGTAAAGCTTGTCGTCAGCCAAAAGTGTGATTCTCCAGAAGGGTATTTGTCAGGGAACTCTCCATTGTAACGCATGCGTCCGGGCAAAGAGCGCCCAAACCGAACTCGGTGCGCGCAGGCCATCGTGGTAAAGCACGTTTAGCTGGAGCGCATTTCAGCCGGCGAGCGGCGCCGCGTGTCACCGAAGATGGATCTTCACGGCGTTCGACATGAGTTCTCCGGCTGTGACTACGACATCCAATTCTCCGCGCCCCGCCAACTCAGGGGGTACTCGCAAGGTGACGGTGTCACGTCCCGGTTCTTCGGCTGGCGAAACCGCCGCTACTTCCACATCCGCATCACCGATTTTGGCCGTGATTGCCGAGGGACCGGCCACGCCTCGGACACCCGTGGCGGCCAGACGCAACACCACCGAGGCGCCTTCCGGGATCTCCAACGGGACGGCGGTGCACGCGCCGCTTTCGGCACATTCGAAGGCCGGCGCGGAACGCTCCTCCCCGCCTGCCGTCGTGATCTGGAAGCTTGCCAAAGCCACGCCGCGGCCGGATCGGTCAGCTGAAAACAGTCCGGGCGCGGCGCCAGCGATCTGAACCCGGCTGCGCAACTCTGTTCCCGCCGTGGTGACGACCAGGTCGGTGTCTCCGGCGGGGAGGCCTGCCGGGACCACGAACGTGAGGCGGTCCGGCCGGCGCTCGGTTACGTTCACGTCCGCCACGCCGCCGATACGAACCGAAGCCGTCTCGTCAAAGCCCGATCCCTCCGCGACGACCAGCGACTCCGGGGCCACCGGTCCCGGCGCCAGCGACGCGGCGTTCCGCACCGCCACGTCGGCGAACACCCGCAGCACGACGGCGATCCTTCTGGGGCTGTTCCGTGCGTCGGTGGAAACAACGTTGATCGCGGCGGAATATTCTCCCGGCTGCAACCCCGCCGGATTGACCGCGACCGAAATCGAGGCGGGAGTGTAGCCGCCTGCACGGTCCAGGCGCAGCCACGAGGTTCCCGCGGCCGGCGCCGCCGAGGCATAGATCGGCATGCCGGAACTGGTGAGGGTCAGGGTTTGAGGGGGCGGAGCGGCGCCGCCAACCTGGTAAACAAACGTCAGCCTCTCGCTGCTCGCATTCAATGTTTCACGGGCAAGCTGCGGGAAAAGGTCGTGAGCCGGCCAGGCCGTGACCTGTCCGAACGCCGTGTTCATGTTGCGATTCAGTTCCTGGAGGAACGGGTCGGCGGCGCCCTCCGCAATGCTGCTTTCACTGGCCTGGGGGCGGAGATTGAAAAGGACGGCATAGGCTCGTCCGTTGGCGAAGCTCACGATATAGGTGCGGGTACCCGGCAGTGACCCGGAATGCCAGAACGAGAATCTCGTATCGACGGGCTGGACGCTGAAGCCCATCGCGTAGTAGGTTGGCGCGGTTGCCGAGGCGTGCGGAGGCCGGGCGAGCATCTGCCGCCGGGTGGCTTCGTTCAGCAGCGCCGGCACTCCCCTCCGGCCATCGATGCCAGTGAGGAAGCGCGCCATATCGACTGCTGACGCCACCCATCCACCGTATGACTCGCAGATCTCCGTGAGAAAGGATCCGCCGTACTGACGTGGGGCGTTGCCGCTGGCGCCCGCAATCAGCGTCGGAAGTTGTCGTGCGGCCGCATGGTCGTAGTACTTCACTTCGTCAGTTAGACGTTGGGACAGCGCTGTCCGGCCGATGCGCATCGCCGAAATGCCCAGAGGCGCCAGTACTTCTTCCCGCACATAAGTTTCGTATGGCTTCCCGGAGACCTTTTCGACGATACGGCCGAGAAGGTGATAGCCCAGATTGGAGTAAGCGAATCTCGTTCCGGGATCGAACTGGAGCGGCTGCCCGAATCCGAACCGCAGCATGTTGGTGAGCGTGTGCGGCGCGCCGGAGAATGCCCGCTGCGCGTCCTGATAGCGGAACGCGGGATCCCCGGGAGGCGCACTGCTGTCGGATCCGAAGGAATGCCAGAGCAATTGCTGCACCGTCACGGCACGATATCGGGGATCGGCAGTCTGGCCCGGGGCAGGCGCCAGGTCCGGCAGCAGTTCGGCCAGTCTCGCGTCGGTGGTAACCTTGCCGTCCTGCACCAGCTTCATCACACTCACGGCCGTGACCGTCTTTGAAAGGCTGGCCAGCCGGAACAGGTGAAACGGCTGCACTCCCTGGTTGGCTTCGCGGTCTGCGTAGCCGTATCCCCGCGCCAGTACGAGGCGGCCGGCGTCGACAACGGCCAGCGACCCGCCCGGGAGCCCATACTTGCCCATGATTTCGAGGATGGTGCGGTCGAATACCGCGAGCTCCGGCACTTCCGGACCCGAGACCGGCAACCCGGCCGTCTGGCCGGAAAGGGAAAGTGAGCAGATTAGCGTAACAAGGACCGGGCGCATAATTTCCTTGTAGCATCCGCCCGCCGGCTTCGCCGAACGGGGAGCTTGGAGAGTTAGCCTGGCTACCGGCTGAGCGGGGTGACCGTGATCTTGCGGAACTCAACCGGACCGTGGTCGCCCTGCAATGTAAGCGGCCCGGGTTTGTCCTCGTCGGGATCGGTCGCCATGGCCGTGAGTCCCTCGACGGTGACCTTGTCGTGGATGGTCTTTCCGTTGAGCACGACGGTCAACTGGCGGCCGATCAGCCGGATGTCGAATGTTTGCCACTCGGACGGGGGGCGGGTCGCGTTGACTGACGGCGCGATGCGGCTGTAGAGGGCGCCGTTGCCGTGGCCGCTGGGGGGCTCACCGTAGTCGCCGAAAATCTGCACTTCGTACCGTGCCCGAAGCCCGACGCCGCTGTTGCTGTGCCGGGCCACGCGGTATTCGATGTGCAGGTCGAAGTTGAAGAACTTTGGCACCGATGTGATGTCGGCTGCCTTGTCCCTGTTCTTCATGACTCCGTTTTCGACATACCAGTCAAGCGAACGGCCTTGGACGCGGCACTCCCATCCGGTCATGTCCCTGCCGTTGAACAGTTCCACCGGGGAACCTTTCTTCCAGCCGCCGTCGTCGCGGTCCTTGAGCACGGGCGCCCGCCGCCCGACGAAGCGGAAGCGGGGCTCCCAGCCGCCGACCAGCCGGTCTCCCTCGACGCGCGCCCGATAGGGTCCGGCCTTCTTGTCGGGGAAGCTCCAGACCAGGTGCTCGCCGTCGATGGAGATTTTGGGAATTACGTCCACCTGCCCGCCGGGGGCGCCGACGAACTTGCCTCGCAGGTTGGGGGTCCCGGCGCCCTCCACTTCGAGCCACCAGGCCCTTCCGCGGGGGTCTCCCTGGAGCGTCAGGTTCCAGCGTCCGTTGAAATCCTGCACACCAGCGGCCACCGGGATCGCCAGCACCGCCGCGGGAAACAGTCGCGCGAAGCGTCGCATGGGAAGTAGTATACTTCGCCCTATGACAAATCTGACCGCGGCGCGAAGGGCGCGGCTTCAATCGATCGTGGCGACGCAGGTGCGCCCCGCAGCGGGTGACGCGCTGGCGATGCGCAACCCGGTGGCCTGGACGATTCGCGAGCCGGAGGGAGGCAGGCGGTATACGGTCTTGCGGATCGAAACGAGGGGCGGGCTGCGCGGCTACGGCGAATGCGCCGAGATGAGCGAGCGCGAGTTTCAGGTCATCAAGCAGGCGATTGAGGGCCAGCCGGCCACGGCATACGAGGCGGTGTGGAACCGTCTGGCGCCAGCCCCGCGGATGCGCGCCGCGGTCAACATGGCGCAGATCGACATCGCGGGAAAAGCCTGCAAGGCGCCCGCCTTCCAGTTGCTGGGCGGACCCACGCGCAACAAGGCGCGCGCGCTGGCGGTGCTGGAAGGACCGGCGGCGCTCGAACGCGCACAGAACGCAGGCTTCCGGGCGTTTGCGGTCCGGGCGCCGGAGAACGAGTGGCGCAATGCCGGGAAGGCCTACGTCCAGCGCGTCGGAACGCTGATGCAGCGAATGCGCCGCGCCACGGGGCCCGACTCCGATTTTGTGCTGGACGGCGAGGGCCGCTTGGTGCCCGGCGACGCCCAGAGCGTGGCCGCGGAACTCGAGCCGTTTCACTTGCTCTGGTTCGACGAACCGTGCCGCGTGGCGAACCTGGGCGCGATCCGGAAGATCGCCGGAGAGAATGTGACGCCGCTCGGCTTCGGCCGAACGGTCACCGAGCCGGGTGAATTTCAGGACCTCCTCAGGGAAGACTGCGCCGATATCCTGCGGCCCGACATCGGCGTGCACGGAATTTCGCAGATCCGGCGGATCGCCGCACTGGCGGAAATCTACTATGTCGCCGTCGCGCCCTTTCACGACGGCGGCCCCATCGCGACGGCGGCGGCGCTTCATCTCGCCGCGAGCATACCGAACTTCTTCATCCAGCAGATCCCGTTCCCGGCGGGCGACAAGGACCGGCTCCTGCGGAGGGATCTGGCGGGGGCGGGCCTGGAACAGGTGGCGCAGGGCTTTGCCGCGCTGCCCACGGGACCGGGCCTGGGCATCGAAGTCAATGAGAAGGTCTTCGCGCGGTAGAAGGAGAGCGACAAGATGAGACGAAGGCATTTTCTCGCCGGACTGGCGGCGGCAGCTCCCGCCAGCAAGGGATCCGCCGATTGCGGATGCGCCATGCAGGTGCAGGCCGCGCTGGCCCGGCCCGCCGGCGCCGAGGCCTTTGACAAAGTCGGAACCAAGGTGCGGATCACCGGCGTCAAGGCGATCGGAGTTTCGCTGACGCCGGACTCGGACCGGCCTTACGTGTTCGTCAAGATCGAAACCAATCAGGGCGTGGTCGGGTGGGGAGAGGGGACGCTCGAAGGCAAGGCGGGCGCGGTGATCGCCTGCGTGGACGATTTCAAGGAATTTCTGATCGGCGCCGACCCCATGCTGGTCGAACATCACTGGCAGTCGATGTACGTTCACAGCTTTTATCGCGCTGGTCCGGTCATGGGATCGGCGATGGCCGGCATCGATCAGGCGCTGTGGGACATTCGTGGCAAGATCCTCGGCATGCCGGTGTACAAGCTGCTGGGCGGACCGATGGATCCGCGCGGGGTGCGTGGTTACTATCATGTCCGAGCGAGCAACCCGGCGGATCTGCAAAAGCTGCGGGAGGAGGCAAAGAAGCTGGGCGTCACGTGCGTCAAGAGCGGCATTCCGGGCTACTACGAGTGGATCGAGACCAACGCCAAGATCACGCGCGCCGTGAAAGCGATGCAGATGCTGCGGGAGAATCTCGGTCCGGAGATCGACATTGGCATCGATTTTCACGCCAAGACGAGTCCCAGCGTGGCCGCGATCCTGGTGAAGGAGGTCGAGCCGCTGAACCTGCTGTTCATCGAGGAGCCGTGCCCGCCCGAGAACGTGAAGGCGATGGCCCGGATCGCGAAACGGTCGACCACGCCGATTGCAACCGGCGAGCGGTTGATCGCGTCGTTCTCGTGCAGGGAACTGATCGAGATGGGCGTCATCGACATCCTGCAATGCGACATCAACCATGTCGGCGGCGTCACGGCGCTTTGGAAAGCCGCGGCGGTGGCGGCGATTTCCGGCGTTTCGATGGCGCCGCACGCCTGCGAAGGCCCCATCGGCGGGCTGGCGACAGTCCATGCTGACGCGGCGATGCCGAATTTCCTGGTTCAGGAGATCTGTTCCGGCGTCGTCGCCGAGAGGAAAGAGAAGATCTGGGAGGAGTGGTTGGGCTTCCCGGCCATGCGGATGGTCGACGGCCGCTTCCCGCTGCCGGACAAGCCCGGCCTCGGCTTTGATCTTTCGGAGGAGGCGTTGAAAAAGTATCCGTTCGGCGGCACCCGGCCAATGGCGCGGGTGTTTCACGAGGACGGGTCCGTCGCCGAATGGTAGAAACCCGCCGTGACGGAGACGCGTGAACAGATCCTGGCCGCGCTCCGTGAAAGGATTCTGGCTTACGCGGCATCTCGCATTGGGAAGGACTCCGCGGAAGATCTTGCGCAGGAGGCGTTGGTGGTGATCGAAATGAAGTACGCGCACCTCGACAAGCTGGAAGACCTGCTGCCGCTGTGTTTCCAGATCCTCCGCTTCAAGATGAACGACTTCCGCCGGAAGGGGGCGCGCCGCGGCGACTTCACGTCGGTCGACGTAACCCAACTGGGGCTGGCCGACTCGCGGCCGGACGCCGAGCAAGTGATCGAGCAGAAGGAGCTTGAGTCGCGGTTGTCGGCGGCGTTGGCGTCGCTTGACGGCCGTTGCCGCGAAATCTTCCGATTGAAATTGGAGGGCCTGTCTTTCGGGGAGATCGCCCGGGCGATCGGAGCGGCGAGCGTCAATACGGTCTACACCTGGGACTTTCGTTGCCGCAAAACGCTGCTGGCGAAGATGGGTGGCAGCTGGGCGGGAGGGAAGCCGTGATGTCGCCCCGGGAAGCGGAAAAACTGCTCGGCGGATGGGCCACAGGCACGCTGACAGAAGATGAACGCCGGGCGCTGATGCGCGCCGCCATGAATGACCAGGCGCTGTTCGATGCGCTGGCCGATGAAGAGTCGCTGCGCGATCTTCTCTCCGATCCGGCGGCGCGAAAACGCCTGCTCGACGCGGTAGCCCCGCGGCGGCGACCCTGGCTCTCCTGGATCCTGCGCCCGGTTCCGGTCTCGGCGTTCGCCGGGGGCGTCTTCGCTATTCTTCTGGTCACCGCGGTTCGCCATGCCGGGGTTCGGAGCCAGTACGAAGCGCCGCAGGCCGGGGAGGTCGCGGCGGTGCAGCCGAAGGTGGAGCGTGTGGTTCCCTCCGCACCGGCGCCGGATCCCGAGGCTGGCGGCGCGCGGCGGTTCCGGCAGGAGGCCCAGCCTGGCGGGCGGACCCTTCCCCGCCAGGGGGCCGGGCAACCCGCCCGAAACCTCGACACGGGAGGACCGGACCAGCCGGCTCCCCCATCGCGGCCGACGGTCATCGAGCCGCCGCCCGTGGTGGGCACGCCGGCGCCTCAGCCTGACGTACCGCGAGTCGCCGAAGCGGCGTCCCCGGTGGAAGTCCGCGCCCGGGACACGGCCCAGGAACCGCGGATGGAGGCGGCTGCGTCAGCCGCCGCGCCGGCGCCCGCCGACCGTGCGCTTCGGCAGCAGGCTGCGGCGGCGGAGGCCCCTCCGGGAAAGGAGGGACAGCGGGCGGAGAGCGCGGTCAAACGAGTGGCTGAAGCGGCGTCCTCGGTGGAAGTCCGCGCCGGGGACACGGTCCGGGCGCCGCGGACGGAGGCGGCTGCAACGGCCGGCGCGCTGCCGCCAGCGGATCGTGCGCTTCGGCCGCAGGCCGCGGCGGCGGCCCCTCCGGAAAGGGAGGAAAAGCGGACAAAGAGCGCGGTCAAGGCGGCCGAGCCGCCGTTTCGTTACGTGATCGAGCGCCGGCAGGCCGGCGGATCGTGGGTCGAGTTTGGTTCGGAGCTCGCCGCCGGCGATGAGGTCCGGCTCCGGATCACAGCGCGAAAAACCGGGTTTCTGATGCTGCGCCTGGAGGACGGCACGACCTTTTCCGCCCAAGCCAGTCCGGACAGGCCGGTGTATCTGCCCGCCCAGGGATCGCTTCCCTCCAGCGCCGGCGAACGCACCCTCACGCTGGCCTTCTCGACGCGGCCCATGGCCGTGCCGTCCGGGGTCATCGCCGGAGCGATAGGCACGCCGAGAAGCCGCGCGTTCGCTCCCGAGGCGTCGGTTGTTGTCCGCCTAGTCTACCGGTAGAAATTTTTTTTCCGCGGCGAAAGGATCGCCCGGCCGGCGCCATCTTGCGGGCAGGAGACACCGATGGAACCAAAAACCAGAAAAAGACTCACACTGGCCGCCCTGGCGCCGACCGCGGCGGCGCTGATGATCTCGGCCGCTCCGCCGGCGGCCCGGACCCGGCAGGCGGAGGGCACAATCTGGGACGGCGCGGGCGCTCTCAATGCGATCGACCGCGACGGCCGTCCGACGATGCCCTGTCCGCTCAAGCACACCGGCGTCAAAGCGGAGATCTCGGGACCGCTGGCTCGCGTCACCGTCAGCCAGGATTTCGAGAACACCAGCGGGACGAAGATCGAGGCGGTCTACACGTTTCCGCTGCCCCACAAGGCGGCCGTCGACGGCATGACCATGCGCATCGGCGACCGGACCATCAAGGGCCGGATCCGCAAGCGGGAGGAGGCGCGCCAGATATTTGAGGATGCGCGACGGCGCGGACATCTTGCCTCTCTTCTCGACCAGCAGCGGCCGAACATCTTCACTCAGGCCGTGACCAACATCGAGCCGGGCGCGAAAGTCCGCATCGAGATCACCTACGTCGAAGCCGTGCCCTATGAGGCGGGCCACTACACCTTCACGTTCCCGATGGTGGTGGGCCCCCGCTACATTCCCGGCGGCGGCCGCGTGCCGGACGCGGGCGTCATCACTCCGCCGGTCGCGGCGAAGGGAGTACGGGCGGGCCACGACATCCATGTCGAGGTCTCGGTGGACGCCGGGGTTCCCATCGAGGGGCTGGCGTCCAAGACGCACGCCGTCGACATCGAGCGGCCCTCGCCGGAGCGGGCGCTGGTACGGCTGCGCAACCAGAACGAAATCCCGAACAAGGATTTCCTCCTGAGCTATGACGTGGCGGGACGGAAGATCCAGGACGCGGTGCTGGCCCATCGCGGCGGTCAAGGCGGATTCTTCGCGCTGATGCTTCAGCCACCCGAGCGCGTGGACGCGGCGACGACGACGCCAAAGGAACTCGTCTTCGTGGTCGACACCTCGGGCTCGATGTCTGGGTTCCCGATCGAGAAGTCGAAGGAAGTGATCAAGCTCGCGCTCGACGGGCTCTATCCGCAGGACACGTTCAACCTGATCACCTTCGCCGGCGACACCCACGTGCTGTTTCCACGGCCCGTGCCGGCCACACCGGAAAACGTGAGGCGCGCCCAGGAGTTCCTGCTGTCCCGCCAGGGACAGGGCGGAACTGAAATGATGAAGGCGATTCGCGCCGCGCTCGACCCGAGCGACCAGCAGGATCATGTCCGCATCGTCTGCTTCATGACGGACGGCTACGTGGGTAACGACATGGAGATCATCGGCGAGATCCGGCGCCATCCCAACGCCCGCATCTTCAGCTTCGGGGTCGGCTCGTCGGTCAACCGGTTCCTGCTCGACAAGATGGCCGCCGAAGGACGCGGCGAAGTGGAATACGTGAGCCTCCAGGACGACGGTTCGGCCGCCGCCCGGCGCTTCCATGAACGGGTGCGGAACCCGCTTCTGACCGACATCACCGTCGAGTGGAACGGCCTGCCGGTCAGTGACGTCTTTCCCGCAAACCACCCGGACCTGTTCGCCGCCAAACCGCTCGTGATCGTGGGCCGCTACAACCGCCCGGCGAAAGGAACGGTTCGGATTCGCGGCGCCATGCGCGGCCGGGATTTCGTGAAGGAACTCGCCGTGACGCTACCGGAATCGGAGAACCGCCACGACGTGCTGGCCACGCTGTGGGCCCGGGAAAAGATCGAGGACCTGATGTCGCGCGATTGGGAAGGAATGCAGCGCGGCAACCCGAGCGGCGGGTTGAAGGCCGAGATCACGCAACTCGGACTGGACTTCCGCCTGATGACCCAGTTCACCTCCTTCGTCGCGGTCGAAGAAACGGTGGTCACGCGGGGCGGGGCCCCGGTGCGGGTGGAGGTGCCGGTCGAGATGCCGTCCGGTGTGAGTCACGAGGGCGTATTTGGAGAAGCGGAAGCCAAGGTCGCGGCGCGGGTCCAGGCTGGCGGATCCCTTGCCCTCCGCGCCACCTTGGGAGCGATGGCGACTACCGCGCCTGCGCCTTCTCGCCGGGACACGACTACCGCCGCGCCGCCCCGGCCGGTCCCGCCCCTCCCGCGCCAGGAGTCCGCGGCGCCGAGGCTGGACCCGGCGCTGGCCTCCCATCTTCGCGGGCTCGACAGCGGTTCGCCCGTCAAGATCAAGGTCTGGCTTTCCGCCGAACCCGGGGCCGTGATCGGCGATCTGAAGCGGTTGGGGCTCGTCGTCCGGAAGCAGACGGGCAGGATCCTGTTTGCCGAGGCGCCCGCAGGGGCCATCGAGCGGATGGCCTTGCACGGCTCGGTGATGTGGATCTCGCTTGATCCGGGATCGCCCGCGGAGTAGGGAACGCGAGCACGGCGGAAGGCGGCTTCCGCGGTCAGTTATCGACGAGGGCGCTGGCCTGTTCCATGTCGGCCGCCGACATGGTCACCAGCGCCTTTTCGACGTCCTCGCCGGATTCGATCATCCGCGCCAGATGCGCGGCGGCCAGCCGGGCGCACCAGGCATCGTTCAACGGGCGGCCCAGCCGGGCGCTCAGTTCGAGCAGTGCGGGGTGCGGCAGCGCGATGACTTTCTCGTCGCGAATGTCGCCGTCTTCGAGTGTGAACTTCACGTCGATCGCGTCGGCGTGGCGGATCGAGATGGCGTTCTGCTGCCACACGTAGTTGACCTTCCACGTGCGCCCGAACGGGTCGGGACCGGCTTCAAAACTGCGGAAATTTTGAATCATGCCTCAGCTTATTGTAGCCGGTCTTCTCCGGCCCGCTTTGGCGGCCGATGGCGGGCGCCGCCGGTCCGGATGGGTCAGGGGCGCAACGCGCTGTGGCGGATCAGAGAGAGGAACTCGTTCCGGGTTTCACGTTGATTGCGGAAGGCTCCCAGCATGGTGCTCGTCACAGTCTCCGACTCCTGCTTTTCGACGCCCCGCATCATCATGCAGAAGTGCTGCGCCTCGCACACCACGCCGACGCCCTTCGGAGTTGTGATGTCTTCAATCGCCTGCGCGATCTGCGCCGTCAGCCGCTCCTGAACCTGAAGGCGCCGCGCGAAGGCGTCCACGATTCGCGGAATCTTGCTCAATCCGAGCACCCGGCCGGCGGGCAAGTAGGCGACGTGCACACGTCCCAGAAAGGGGAGCATGTGGTGTTCGCACAGGGAGTAGAACTCGATATCCTTGACGATCACCATTTCGTCGTATTCGACGTCAAACAGGGCGCCGTTGACGATCTTGGCGATGTCGGTCGTATAGCCGCTGGTGAGAAACCGGAGCGCTTTTTCGGCGCGTTCGGGTGTTCGCAGCAGGCCGTCGCGGGAGGGATCCTCGCCGAGCTCCCGCAACACGTATTCCATGGCGCTGGCGATCGTCGGACCCTGCGTTTTCGGGGTCATCATCTTGACCGTCGACTGTCTCTTCATCCAGATCTCATGCCTTCCGTCTCGAACCCGTTGCGGGCGGTTTCGAGAATCCGCACACCGGCCAGTTCCGGCCAACGCGCCGGGAAGGTCTCCTTCCAGTGTTCGCGCAGGCGCCGCTCGGCGTAGAGCGCGAGGTTTTCCGTCGTCGGAACTTTGTCTTTAAACTCCGGCAAGTCGTTGAGATTCCGCAGGCGCAGGTCCGGCATCAGGATTTTTTCGACGAGCCGGTCGAGTGTGGGAATGTCCATCGCAAGGCCGGTTTCCTCATCCACCGGACCTCGGGCGCAGACCTGGAGCGCGTAATCGTGCCCGTGCCCGTGCGGATTGTTGCACTTTCCGTAGGTGGCGCGATTGGCCTCCTCGGACAGCCGCAGCGAATGCAGCCGGTGGGATGCGGAAAACCGGTACTGGCGTGTGACACGGATCATCTGGCTTCACCGGAGAAGTCGACGAAGAGGTCGTCGGTTTCATACAGGCGCACGTTGGCCAGTCTTGCGGGACCTCCGGCGAATCGCGGCTCGAGACGGCGCCAGATCTCGCGGGCGATGTTCTCCGGCGTGGGTACGATGGCGTCGAACGGCGGAACCTCGTGATTGAGAAAGCGGTGGTCAAAGGGCTCCAGGACTTCCCGCTCGATGATTTCCTTGACGAGCTTGAGATCGAGGATCATCCCGGTCACCGGGTCGGGCTCGCCGGAGAGGGTCACCTCGACCACATAGTTATGGCCGTGACCTCGCGGGTTTGCCGCCTCCCCGTACACCTCGCGATTGCGGGCCTCGCTCCAATCGGGCCGCAGGCAGGCGTGGGAGGCGGAGAATTCCGCCCTTCTGGTAATGAGCATGGCCGACTTTTCCTACTGATGCGGCAAAAGCGCCTGGAGATTCCAAACTACACTATGATTATAGGGTTGATGAACACGGACCGGTTTATTCAATACGCCATGGTCGCGGCTCTGGCCGCACTTTCCTGGGTGATCTACGATGCGATCCGCGACAAAACCGTGAACGTCGGCGACACCGCACCGGATTTCGCCATTACGGCCTCGAACGGGTCGGAGGTGCGCCTTTCAAGCTTTGCGGGCAAAGTGGTCGTTCTCAATTTCTGGGCCACGTGGTGCCCGCCCTGCGTCAAGGAAACGCCGGTTCTCGTGCGGCTGCACGAGGAAACAAAAGATCGCGGACTGGTTCTCCTCGGAGTCAGCGTTGACAAGAACGAGGCCAACTACAAGTCCTTTCTGCGGCGCTTCGGGATCCGTTATCTGACCGCGCGCGATCCTGAACAGCGGGTCAACAGTCTCTACGGCACCTACCGCTATCCGGAGACGTATGTGATCGACCGGGCGCGCAAGGTGGTGATCAAGAAGATCGGCGAGATGGACGCGGACACCGTCAGCCAGATCAAGGCCCTGCTTTGATGATCAGCGCCTCCGTCAAGGCCGAACTCGCGGCGGTGGCCGGCGCGCGCCACGTGCTCGACCGGCCGGAAGATCTCGTTCTCTACGAATACGACGGCGGAGTCGACAAGCACCGGCCCGATGTCGTCGTCTTTCCGCAGTCCACCGCCCAGGTCGTTGAAATCGTGCGGATCGCCAACCGCCACGGACTTCCCCTGGTCGGGCGCGGCGCCGGCACGGGCCTCAGCGGAGGCTCGATTCCGCGGGCGGGCGGCATCACGATGTCGTTTTCCCGGATGAACCGGATTCTCGATATCGACCTGCCGAACGAGCGGATGGTGGTCGAACCGGGAGTGGTGAATCTGGACATGTCGCTTGCCGTTGCGGCGGACAAGTATTTCTACGCGCCGGATCCTTCGAGCCAGCGCGCCTGCACCATCGGCGGCAATGTGTGTGAGAACGCCGGCGGACCGCACACGCTCGCCTACGGCGTCACGACGAACCACGTCCTCGGACTGGAACTGGTGCTGATGGACGGCTCGGTGATCGAAACGGGCGGCAAGGCGGTCGGACTGCCGGGATATGACCTGGTCGGGCTCTTCACGGGGTCGGAAGGCACAATGGGCTTCGTCACCAAGGTAATCGTCCGCCTGATGCGGCAGCCGGAGGCGGTCAAGACCATTCTCGTGATCTATGATTCGGCGGCCGATTGCGGACGCACCGTCGCGGAGATCACCGCGCGGGCCATCACGCCGGTGGCGGTCGAAATGCTCGACGGCGTGATGCTGCGCATGGTCGAGGAAGCGACCCACGCGGGATTCCCGATGGACGCCGAGGCCGTGCTCCTGATCGAACTGGAGGGGCTCTCCGAACAGGTCGACGAGCAGGCCGAGCAGATTCGCGAGGTCTGCCAGGCCTGCGGCGCCCGGGAGTTCCGGGTGGCCCGATCGGCGGAAGAACGGGAGCTGCTCTGGAAGGGCCGCAAGAACGCGTTCGGCGCGGTCGGCCGCGTGTCGCCTTTCTATTATGTGCAGGACGGCGTCGTGCCCCGCACCCGGATCGCCGGAGCGCTCGAACACATTCGCAAAGTCTCGGAAAAGTACGGCCTGATCATCAGCAACATCTTCCACGCCGGCGACGGGAATCTTCACCCGATCATCCTGTTCGACCAGCGCAAGCCCGGCGAGCTCGAAGCCGCGCAGAAGGCCGGCGACGAGATCCTCGAGTACTGCATCCAGGCGGGCGGCTCCATCACCGGGGAACATGGCGTCGGCATGGAGAAGATGGAGTTGATGGGCCACCAGTTCGACGGGCCCACGCTCGAGGCGATCAAGCGGTTCAAACTGCTGTTCGACCCGGACTGCCGGCTGAATCCGGGCAAGGTTCTTCCCACGGGGCGCGGCTGCATGGAGATTCGGCAGAAGCCCCTGACCCCGTCCACGGCGCTGTAGCATCAGGTAGCGCCGCCGGAGTGCGTCCGGCCGCCGGGGTTGATACAATTTGCAGTTTGCCGCCCGTTCGGGCCGCCACGCCAACCTCTGAAGGAGCCTTTCACTCGAAATGAGTCAACAAGCAGTGTATGCGCCCAGCGCCGAGTTCGCCGCCAAAGCCCACGTCTCCGGCATGGAGGCCTACCGGGAACTGTACAGGCAGGCCGCGGAGGACCCCGAGAAGTTCTGGTCCGGCATCGCCGAGCGCGAGGTGCACTGGTTTGAAAAGTGGTCTCACGTGTTTGAGTGGAATCCGCCCTTCGCCAAATGGTTTGTCGGGGCCAAGACCAACATCTCGTACAACTGCCTGGACCGCCACGTCGAAAACGGCCGCAAGGACAAAGTCGCGATTCTGTGGGAAGGGGAGCCGGGCGACACGCGATCGATCACCTACGGCGAGCTTCACACGATGGTGCAGCGGTTCGCCAACGTTCTGCTGGCCCGGGGCTTTCGAACCGGCGAACGCGCCATCATCTACATGCCGATGATCCCCGAACTGCCCGTCGCTATGCTCGCCTGCGCGCGTCTCGGCATCCCGCACTCGGTGGTTTTCGGAGGCTTTTCGGCGGAAGCGCTGAAGGCGCGTATCCAGGATCTCGACGCCGCCCTGGTGATCACCGCCGACGGCGGCTGGCGGCGGGCCAAAGAGGTCCGGCTGAAGGACGCCGTGGACGAAGCGCTGACCGACTGCCCGAGCGTGCGCGAGGTGATCGTCGCCCGGCGCACCGGATCGGCGGTCAACATGAAGGAGGGCCGAGATCACTGGTGGCATGAACTCGACCGGTCGTCCAACGACAACTGCCCGGCGGTGGCCCTCGACGCCGAGCATCCTCTCTTCGTTCTCTACACTTCCGGCACGACGGGGAAGCCGAAGGGAATCCTGCACACCACCGGCGGCTACATCACCTACGTCACGATGACGATGAAGTGGGTGTTCGACCTCAAGGACGACGATATCTACTGGTGCTCGGCCGACATCGGGTGGGTCACCGGCCACTCCTACATCGTCTACGGGCCCCTTTCGGCCGGCGCCACGACGCTGATGTACGAAGGCGCTCCGGACACGCCCACGTTCGCCCGGTGGTGGCAGATCGTCGAAAAGTACAAAGTCACGATACTGTATACGTCGCCGACGGCGATTCGCGCGCTGATCCGGCAGGGCGACCAATGGCCGAAGGCGCACGACCTTTCGAGCCTGCGGCTGCTCGGCAGTGTCGGCGAACCGATCAATCCGGCGGCGTGGGAATGGTACTACCGCGTGATCGGCCAGTCGCGCTGTCCGATCGTGGACACGTGGTGGCAGACGGAGACGGGAGGGATCCTCATCGCTCCCATGCCCGGCGCCGTCCCCACGAAACCGGGATCGGGAACATTGCCCATGCCCGGCGTCCTGCCGGAGATCATCGACCTTTCCGGGAACCCCGTCGGACCTGACCAGGAGGGCTATCTTGTCGTCCGCCGGCCATGGCCCTCGATGTTGCGGACCATCTGGGGCGACCCCGGCCGCTATGCCGAGCAGTATTGGGGTAAAGTGCAGGGTGTCTACTTCACGGGAGACGCCGCCCGCCGCGACCAGGACGGTTATTTCTGGATCCTCGGCCGCGTAGACGACGTGATGAACGTCTCCGGCCACCGCCTGTCGACCATGGAGATCGAGTCCGCCCTGGTCAAGCATCCCGCCGTAGCCGAGGCGGCGGTGGTCGGCAAGCCGCACGAGATCACCGGACAGGCCGTCTGCTGCTTCGTCACTCTCAAGAAAGGCGACTACGACCATCACGAACTCGGCAAGGAACTGCGCCAGTGGGTCGCCCACGAGATCGGCCCGTTTGCCCGGCCGGAAGAGATCCGGTTTACGGAAGCCCTTCCCAAGACGCGGAGCGGCAAGATCATGCGCCGCCTGCTGCGCGAGATCGTCACCTCGCATTCGGTGAGCGGGGACGTCACCACGCTCGAGGATATGGGTGTAGTCAACCGCCTGGCGTCGCAGCACGACGAGGATTGATTCCATGACGGCGCCTGTCTCCGCGAGCCTTCTGAGCACGCACCTGGCCTACACCGCCTGGGCCAGTTCCCGCCTTGTGGAAGCGGCGGCCGGGCTGAGCGCGGAGGAACTGACCCGCGACTTCGGCACAGCCGACCGGAGCGTGTTGGGGACTCTGGTCCACGTCTTCGCGGCGGACCGCATCTGGCTGGCGCGAATCGAAGGTCACGTTCCGGCGCGGTTTGTGGACATCGAAAGGGATATGCGTCTGGAAGCCCTCACCGGCGAGTGGCCCCTGCTGCACGAACGCTGGCGCCTATGGGCGGCGGCCCTGACGCCGGAGTCGGTCGCGGCCCGGATCCGCTACGCCGACCTCAAGGGGAACCCGCACGAGACCCCGCTCTGGCAGATCGTCCTGCATGTGGTCAATCACGCGACGCATCATCGCGGGCAGGTGTCGGGGTTTCTGCGTGCGATGGGCCACACGCCGCCTCCGGTCGACCTGATCGCCTACTACCGCTCCCTTGGTTTCGAATCACAGTGAGCGGCGCTACCGTTGGGGCTTGCGGTCCAGGATGTCGGTGATGTATTCCAGCGCCTCGCCGTTGGCCTCCACCTCGTCGTGAATGTGCTCCAGATCGTCTTTGAGCGTGGCGGTGGATTCCGCGATCGCGGCGAGCGCGCGGTTGGAGCGCTTCAGTTCGCTGAGCAGGAGAAAGTTTTGAATCAGGTTCAGCGCGGCGAGCAGGGCGAACAGCGAAAGAAAAAGGCGTAGCGTGAACTTCGGCAAGTTGGGCGAAACCTCGAGTCCTTAATTAACAGTGTCCCACGAGTGAGAGCGGGTGAAGCCGGTTCCGGGTGGCGCACTGGCCATTCGTGCGTCTACCATGAAAGAACTGGTGAAGGACTACGCCCTCAGACAGCCTTCCTATCTTGGCGATTCCGCCAGGTCGATTCCCCGGATCCTGCTCGTCATGGTTATCCTGGGCGGCGCCGGAGGCGTGGGTTACCTCGTCTACCGGTCACGGCCCATCCGGCTCGAGGTTGTCTCGGGGAGGCCCAGGGCCATCGGACAGGATACAACGATCCATCTCAAGTGGTCCAGTCCACACGGCGCGCGGCGCGTGACCGCGGCGATCGAACAGAACGGCGCCCGCTACGTCGTCTGGGAGAAGACGGAGCCTGCATCCTACGTTTCTTTTCTTCGCCGCCAGCATCCGCCTGGCGAGGCGATCTTCACCGCCGGCAAACAGCGCGCACCCGGGTTGGGCCCGGGCAAGGCGAAGCTTGTCATCGAGGCGGTCGCCAACGATTTGCGCGCGGCGGCGGACCGGCTCGAATACGAACTTCCGGTTGTTCTGGAAAAACCGCGGGTTTCACCGGACAGCGAGCCGGTTTCGTTTCGCCGCGGCGGGACCGGGATCGTCGCTTTTCATGTCGGAGGCGACTGGTCGGAGGCCGGCGTCCGCGTCGGGCGGTACACGTTTCCGAGCTACCCGGCGAAGGGCCAGCCGGCGCGACGAATCAGTCTGTTCGGCTATCCGCCGGACGTAGCCGAGGGAACCGAACCTGTCGTTTACGCCCGGAACGCCGCCGGTGACGAGGCGACGGCGTCCTTCCCGCACTATGTGACGCGCCGTGGCTTTCCCCGGCGCCAACTCGACCTGACCGAGAGGTTCGTCTCGCGCGTGGTCGATGCGCTCGATCCCCGGGGCTCGGGCCCCCTTGCCGACCGCTACGCCCGGATCAACTCGGAGATGCGTCATGCCAACGACGATGCGCTGATCGCCCTGGCGCAGAAGAGCTCACCGGTCCGCCTCTGGAAAGATGCGTTTGTGATGCTGAAGAACGGCAAAGTCGAGTCGCGCTTCGGCGATCACCGGACCTACCGGTTTAAGGGAAGGCAGCTGAATCCGGAATGGCATCTCGGCGTCGATCTGGCCAGCGTGCGCAACGCTCCCCTTCCGGCCGCCAACCGCGGCAGAGTGCTGCTGGCCGGGCCCCTCGGGATCTATGGGAATTGCGTGGTGATCGATCACGGCCTCCGCGTGCAGAGCGTGTACGGACACCTGAGCCGGATCCGGGTGAAAGTGGGCGACATGGTCGAGCGAGGCCAGATCATCGGCAACACGGGCTCGACGGGCATGGCCGGCGGGGATCATGTTCACGTGTCGCTGCTGCTGGGCGGCGTGTTTGTCGATCCGGTGGAATGGTCCTTCCAGAAGTGGATGGACAACATCCTGATGCCCTTGCTGTCGCAACTGGGGCAGGATGGCCGACCGCCCAAGCCGGACGCCCCGCGAACGCTGTAAGCTATCGGGGTGACCCGCCGCCAATTCATCGCTTCCCTCGCCGCCGCGGCTCCGACGCGCGGCGCGGACCTTCGCATCACCCGGTTTGAACTGTTCACGGCCCGCGTCCCTTTCTCGGCCCGGGTCCGCGAGGCGTGGATTCGGAGCTGGACCCACCAGAAACGCGACCAGACCGACTATGTCCTGAACTTCGTGCGACTCCACACTGCCTCGGGCCTGACGGGAATCGGCGAGACAAAGATCCCGCGCCCCCAGGCGGAGGCCAGGCTCAAGGCACTCGTCGGACGCACGGCGGCTGATCTCCTCCGTGATGACGATCTGCGTGGGATCCTCATTGCCGTCTCCGACCTGGTCGCCAAAGCCTCCGGGAAACCGCTGGCCCGGCTGCTCAATCCCGATGCGAAAAGCAAGATCATTCCGACCTGGTGGAGCCAGTGCTTTCCCCCGGATCTTATGGCATCGGAGGCCAAGCTCGGGGCGTCACTCGGCTACCGCGTACATAAAGTGAAGGCCCGCCCGTGGGAGGATCCGGTGGCGCAGGCGGCCGCCATCTGCGCCGTCGTCCCCAAGGACATGAAAATCTGGGTCGACGCGAATGAGACCTGGCAAACAGTCGAAAAGACGGTCGAAGTGACGCGAAAGCTGGCCGCCTTCTCCAACTACTTCGCGATCGAATCCCCGATCTCCCGGAAGGATATCGACGGCTACCGGAAATTGAAGGGACGGCTTCCCCTTAAGATCTCCGAGCACGTCGACAATCTTGATCTGGACCTGTGGACCCGCGAAGGTCTGCTTGACGCCTGGGTCTCCGGCGCGCCAAGACTCGGAGCGTACGTGTCCGGCCTTGCAGCCAGGGCGGCAGCGGCGAAGATTCCGATCTGGATCGAGCACTCCATCGACAACGGCATCGCCCAGGTCTTTCAGGCACATCAGGCCGCCGCCTACCGCGGCATTGAGTACGCCATCGCGATCACGCATGTGCTTGAGGACGACCTGATGGCCGAACCGTTCGCCGTCCGGGAGGGCTTCTACTCCATTCCGTCCGCTCCCGGACTCGGGGTCTCGCTCGATGAAGCCGCCATCGACAGATACCGTATCGCCTGAGCGGGATATCATGGTTTTTTATGAATCCGCGCCGTGATTTTCTGAAATCTGCCTCCACCACCGTCCTCACAACCAACCTTTTCACCGGCAGGGTGAAGGGCGCCAATGACCGGATCCGGTCGGCGTTCATCGGGATGGGCCGCATGGGCCGCGGCAACCTGAACGCCGCGATGAAGCAGGATAACCTCGAAGTCGCCGCCGTATGCGACGTCTACAAGCCGCACCTTGACCAGGCCGTTCAGCTTACGGAGGGGAAGGCGAAGGGCATCAAGGATTTCCGCGAGATCCTGGCCGACAAATCGATCGACGCTGTCTGTATCTCCACACCGGACCACTGGCATGCCTACATGACCGTCGAGGCGTGTAAGGCGGGCAAGGACGTCTACGTTGAAAAGCCCGTGTGCGTGACCGTGGAAGAGGGCGTGAAGATGGTCCAGGCCGCGCGCAAGTACAGGCGTGTCGTTCAGGCGGGGACGATGCAGCGCTCGGGCGTCCACTTCCAGAAGGCGGTCGAAGTCGTCAAGAGCGGCGAGATCGGCCAGGTGACGTTCGTCCGCACCTGGAATTACAGCAATGCTCCGAAGGAGGGAATCGGAAATCCGCCCGACGCCCAGCCGCCGGCGGATCTTGACTGGGATCTGTGGCTCGGCCCGGCGCCGCTGCGGCCGTTCAACGCCAACCGCTTCGGCGTCGATCCCAAGGCCTTTTCTCACTTCCGCTGGTTCTGGGACTACGCCGGCGGCATGATGACCGACTGGGGAATCCACCTGCTCGACATCGTACAGATGGCGTTCGATGAGGCCATGCCTTCCGCCATCACGGCGATCGGCAACAAGTACTGGCTGACCGATAACCGCGAGACGCCGGACACGCTTCAGGTGACCTACGAATACCCTGGCTTCCTCGCGACTTACGAGAACCGCAACGCCAACGCCCAATCGATGTTCGGAAAATCCTACGGAATCACGTTTCACGGAACCAAGGGGACGCTGTTTGTCGACCGCAGCCTCTTTCTCGTCATTCCCGAAAAGGGCGCGTCCTTCACCGAGCGCGAGGTAAAGTCCTCCAATAACGCCAACGTGGCCCACTGGGCGAACTTCCTCGAGTGCATCAAAACGAGGCAGAAGCCGGTCAGCGACATCGAGGTCTGCCAGCGCTCCACCACCACCTGCCTGCTCGGCAACATCGCGCTCCGAACCAGGCTGCGCGTCGATTTCGACGCGAACCGGTGGACCGCGGCGCAATCAGAGGCCCGGAAGATGTTTTCGCGCGAAGAACGAAAACCCTGGAAGATCGTCGTCTAGAGAGGCCTCCGGGTTCGCCGGCCGGGCGAGGTTGGCATCGGGCGGGCGGTCCCGTCATAATCGAGCCATGGGGTTCTGCCTTCTTCTGGCTGCCTGGGTGGTGGCGCAGCCAGTGGTCAACATGCACGCCCGGCCTTCCGCAGACGCTTCCGTCGTCTCGCAGGCGATCTACGCCGCGCCGGTCACCCTGCGCGAGGTTTCGGGCGAGTGGGGACGGATTGAGACGGCGGATGGCTATCCCGGATGGGTGGAATTGCGGTCGATCAAGGAATGCGCCTATGGGAGCGGACGGCTCGCCTGGGTCGACTGGGTGGCGGCGCATCTGTATCGCGAGCCGGATGTGACCAAACATGCCCCGGTGCTGACGCTGCCCTATGACGCGCGCCTGGAGGTGGCCGGCGGCGATGGAGAGCGGTGGATCGAGGTTCGCCTCGTCGAAGGCGGGACGGCATGGGTGCAGCGGGGCGATCTGCGTTTTGACGACGCTCCGATTTCGATCGGCCAAATGCTCGAAGTGGCGCGGCGGTTCCTGGGCAGGCCATACACCTGGGGCGGAACCTCCAGCTTCGGCTTTGACTGCTCAGGTTTCACGCAAACCGTGTTCCGCCGGCGCGGGATCGTCCTGCCGCGCGACTCAGGGCCGCAGTCGCGATGGGAAGGGGCGGTTGCGGTCAGCCGCGCAGCCCTTCAGCCCGGCGACCTTCTGTTCTTCGGAGAGAAACGGGTGACGCACACCGGCATCTATCTCGGCGGCGGCGAATTCATTCACGCCACCGCGCACGAGTTTCCGCGGATACAGATCAGCCGCCTCGATTCGAAGCACTGGAGCGAGCGACTGCTCGGATGCAGGAGGCCCCGGTGAGAAGGCGCGATCTGTTGGGAGCAGGAGTGGCGGCGCTTTCGACGGCGCCGGCTCCGGCTGAGACCCTGACGCGGTTCCGCATCGAAACCCGCCGGCTCCATCTCCGCCACACCTGGACGACGACCATGTCGTCCAGCGAATACCGGGACGTCATCTACTTTCAGCTTCAGCGCGGACCGGTGGCCGCCATCGGCGAAGGCGCTCCCATTGTCCGCTACGGCGAAGCCGCCGCCGATGCGGCGAAGTTCGCCGGGCAGATCGCCGAAGTGCTCACGCCCGGCGCCGACCTGGGCGCCTACCGCAAGGTGATCGACGCCGTGCACAGGAAGTTTCCCGGACAGTGGGCGCTGAAGTCCGCCGTGGACATCGCCATACATGATTGGGTGGGACAGCAGGCCGGCATGCCGGTCTACCGCCTCCTCGGCCTCGATCCTCTCGATACCCCCATCACCACGTTTTCGATCGGAATCGACACGCCGGAGATCACCAGGCAGAAGGTGCGGGAAGCCGAGGCGTATCCCGTCCTCAAGATCAAGGTCGGATTGGACTCCGACGAGAAGACGATCGAGGCGGTCCGGAGCGTGACGAAAAAACCGCTCCGCGTGGACGCCAACGAGGGATGGAAAAGCAAGGAGGAGGCGGTCCGCAAGATCAACTGGCTGGAAACCCAGGGAGTCGAGTTCATCGAGCAGCCCCTGCCTGCCGCGATGCTCGAGGAAATGAACTGGGTGCGGAAGCGCATCCACATTCCCGTCTTCGCCGACGAAGCCAGCCTGCACCCTGCCGACATCCCGAGGCTTGCCCCCTACTTCGACGGCGTCAACATCAAGCTCGACAAATGCGGCGGCATCCTGGAGGCATTGCGGATGATTGAAACCGCGCGGTCGCTTGGCTTGAAGACGATGCTCGGCTGCATGATCTCCTCATCGGTGGCGGTGACCGCGGCGGCTCATCTGTCGCCGCTCGTGGACCACGCCGATCTCGATGGAAATCTCCTGATCCGCGACGACCCGTTCACCGGAGTTCAGGTCAGGGAAGGCAAGCTGCTGCTGCCGGGCGGTCCGGGCCTGGGTCTCAAGCCGGCGGCGTGAGCGCAGCCCCAACGCGCAGGAGCCATCCCAACCCGGATTCAGTTCTCCTCCGATGAACTGAGTCCGGGCCGCTGCCCAAGGCAAGGCAGCCGGATTCTTCCTCTCCGGCGCGCGGAGCCGCGACTTTTCGACCTTTTCAGGAGCGGGCGACTGCATCAATGCAATCGGCGGTCCAGCGCAAGCCGCTGCTTTTCTTCACAGGCCCCCAGGAGAGGTGAGACAACCGGAAACACCCCCTGGGTCGAACGGGCCGCCCATTTCCGACGATGGGCCGCCTGAGGCTCCCATTCAGAAAATCATCTTGAGGCCCAACTGCAACTGCCGGTTGGGTTGCGATGTCGCGCCGATGATTCCGGCCGCCGGCGTTCCGATCGCCGACCCCGGCAGGTCGAAGTGCGGGCGGTTGAACGCGTTGAAAGCCTCAGCGCGGAACTGGAGTTCGGATGCTTCGTTGATCGGCAGACGGAAGTTGCGGTGCACCGCGCAGTCGACCGAATTCGTTCCCGGGCCGATGAGCACGTTGCGGCCCGAGTTTCCGTAGGTGAACTGCGGCGGAAAGGCGAAGGCGTCGACGTCGAAATAGCGCTGGATGGAGGGGTTCGCCAACTTGCCGTCCCGCAGGCGGTTCGGCCGGTTGGGCCCGCCCGTGTTGGCATTGTCGAAGGAGAGGGACGGGGTGAAGGGAATCCCGTCGGACAAACTGACGATTCCGCTCAACGCCCAGCCGCCCAGCAGATGCCGCGCCGCGCCTCCGGCGGCCCACCTGCGTCCTGCGCCGAACGGCAGTTCCCAGTTGCCGCTCAACACGAAGCGCCGGCCCACGTGGTGGTTCGAAAGGCTCTTCTGGGACTTGTTGATGTCGCTCGGGTCTTGGATGGAATCGTCGGCGGATGCGCCGCAGGCGTCGCAGACGGCAAACTCGCTAGCGGTGTCGATGGCGCGGCCGAAAGTGAAACTGGCCAAGTAGGACAAACCGTTGCGGAAACGCCGCTCGAATCGGGTGGAAACGCCATGATAGTAGCTGACCGCGTAGGGCGCGCTGCGAAACACAGGCGCGGCGGTGAAGCGGGCCAGCGGACGCCGGGCGGCGATGGCGCCAGGCCCGGGCGCAGGGTTGTTGGCCGGGAACGATCCGCCCAGCCCGAGTCCGTGGTTGCCCACGTAGTTCACCTCGAACAGGGAATCGCCGGGAAGGCTTTTCTGGATACTAAGCGACCACTGCTGCACGTACCCGGACCGGAACCGCTGGTCCCAACTGATCAGCGTCGCCGTGGCGCGCGGCTCCAGCCGGAAGTCCTGCGGTTTTGGCGCCGGCGTGCGCGCCGGAAGCGCGCCTGTCAGCGGGATCGTGCTGGAGATATTGAGTTGATCGCTGTTGATCACGTATCCGCCGAAGCCGACAAACGGCGGGTTGTTGGTCATGCGCCGGTTGACTCCGGTTCCTTCGTCCTGGGAGAAGAAGATCCCGTAGCCGCCGCGGATCACGAGTCCCGGCGCCGGCGTCCGCCATGCCAGGCCGAAGCGCGGAGCGAAGTTATTGCGGTCGGCGTACTGAAGGGCGCGGGGATAGCGCGAATCGCCGGCGAAGACCAGTTGCCCGAAGTTCGGATCGCCCTGGTCCAGGATCAAGTTGCCGAACCGGTTGTCTTTCTCGAAAAACGGCCGCGTCAGGTCGTAGCGGATCCCCAGGTTCAAGGTGAGCGACTTGGTCACGCTGAAGTCGTCCTGGAAATAGCCGTAGTAGTGTTTGGCCCGCTCGTTGGAAATACCGCGGGTGCCCACGGTGATCGAGTTCGGCAGGCCGAGCAGCAGATCGGCCACCGGAGAGCCGGTGGACGCCCGCGCCTGCGGATCCTGGGTGAAGACTCCGGTGAACCCGAAGTTGCCGCGTCCTTGGAGAGTCGTGTCCGTGGTGACGCGAACCAGCTGAAAATCGAAGCCCGTCTTCAGATTGTGCTTGCCGCGCGCGATCGACAGGTTGCTCGACAGGTTCCACACGGCGGAGGTTTTGTTGAGCGGCAGGTTTCCGAAGTTGGCCGGCTCGACGCCGATTCCGGTGAAGCCGGTGACATTGAAGGTCGGCGTACCGCTGGACACGCCCGGGTCCAGCGCGCCGGCGACGACTTCCTCGCGCGGCAGCAGTCCGTCCTGGATCACCGAGACGCGGTTCCAGGCGAACCGCAGTTCGTGCACGATGGTCGGAGTGATGACGCGCGTATGGCCGATGCCGACGCTCCAGGATGGCTGGTTGCGCAGCGTCCCGTTGCCGGCGGGAGCGGGCAAAGGAGCGGGCCGGACAAAATCGCCGTTGATGAAGGAGAACCGCCCGAACAGAGTGTCCGCGTCGCTGATGCGGCCGTCGCCGCGGAAGGTCCCGTTGTTGAGGCGGGTGGCCTCGAGCGGGTTGGTGACGTAGTTCCGCGCCGCCGCGTTGATGAGCGGATTGGGATATTTGTCCAGTTGGGCCTTGCCGATCCGGTCGAAGCGCGACGCGGGGATCTGATTGCCCGGGAACCGGTCGCGGACGGAACCCGCGCCGGCCGGGTTCGGCCGCGTCGTCAGGGGGTCGAAGATTCCGCGGGACCCGAACACGCCCTGCCTTTCCGGCAACAGCGGAACCGTCGCCGTGGACGTCGTTTCGTCGCTGATGTGTGTCCGCTCGAACGCGCCGAACCACCAGGCGCGGTTCCTCCGCACCGGCCCACCCGCCGATCCGCCGAACTGGTGCTGGATAAAAAGCGGCTGAGCGCTGCCGGCGGGCTGGAAAAAGTCGGTCGCGTCGAAGGCGCTGTTGCGGAGAAACTCGAAGGCGGTTCCGTGAATCTCGTTGGTTCCGCCGCGGGTGACGACGTTCACCACCGCGCCGGCCGAGGCTCCGTACTCGGCGGAGAAATTCGCCGTCTGCACTTTGAATTCGGCGATCGCCTCGAGCGACGGGCGCATGGCGTCGCGGGCGCGGTTGTCCAGGCCGCGCAAATAGTTCTGGTTGCGCGCGCCGTCGAGCAGGAAGGCGTTCTGAAGTCCGCGGTTGCCATAGGCGGAAAACGTCTTGTCGCGCGAGCGCGTGTTCGGAACCGCTCCGGCGGTAAGGTTTCCCAGTTGCAGATAGTTGCGGCCATTGAGCGGGAGTTGCAGGATCGTGCGGGAGTCGACCACTTGTCCCACGCTGTGCGTCTTCTCCTCGAGCAGCGGGGCCTCGGCGGTGACGGTCACCTGTTCGTTGACTCCTCCGGGCTCGATCGTCAACCGCAGGTCGACCACTTCGTCCACGCGGAGCAGGACACCCTGGCGCGTCAGTTTTTTGAAACCCGGATGCGTCACTTCCACCGTGTAGAGGCCGGGGCGCAGCAGCGGCGCGGCGAAGGTTCCCGCCTCGCCCGCCGGGATGGTCCGAGCCACGTCACCCGTTTCGGTGGCGATGATCCGCACCAGTGCGCCTGGCACCAGAGCTCCGGTCTGGTCCTGGATGGTCCCGGTGAGCGAACCCGTGGAGGTCTGCGCGAATGCGGATCCACAGATCAGCAGCAGGCTGAGGATCGCGGACAACCTGGTCATATGTTTACTCCTGAAGCGGAATTCCGTCAGTCTCTCCGTAGGCTACGCGAGTGCTCGTTGCGTTTCAACCACCATCGCGGCAGCAGGCTCTCGCGGTAATCCTGCCAGTTGGAACTCACCACATACAGACCGAAGGTCAAAGTCGCCGCGGAAAACCCGGTCACAAAGAGGATGGCCGCCCAATGGACCGGCTGCGTTTTCTGGGTCGGCTCGAACAGCGTGCGCGCGAATGCGCTTCCGAAGTTCATGCCGAAGTATCCCGTCACGACCGCGCCGGCGCCGAGAATCAGGCTCAGCATGGCGAGGCGGTTGACCGCCTCCGTATTTCGGAACTGGAAGTAGCTGTGCAGCGATTCGCTCAGCTTGTCCACCTCCTGCTCGACCTCGTGCTTCATCACGTCGATGCGGTATTCCCGGATCTGCATCAGAAAGTGTTCGTTTTCTTCGTCCTTGTTGGCCAGCTCGTCGAAGTACCAGTAGTTGGAGAAATGGAGGAACTCGGAGCGGAGCTCGCTCGTGAGCCGGACGTTTTCCGTGGAGATGCGCGCCCCCTGGTCGCGGTAGAGTCGGCGGGAGACGAGCGCCGTTCGTTCGGCGAAATCGAGCAGCGTGGCCCGGTAGAACAGAGTCACCAGGGCCATGATGTAGTAGCGGGTGCAAAACATCCTGTGGATGAGAAACCCCTCGCGAAGCTGGTGCTCGTCGCAGTCGAAACGGCCGATGCAGCAGGTGATGTTGGAGTACGTCGTAAACCCGTACCATGTGCCCTGGTGCGCCCACCGGCGGTACAACTGATGGGGCATCACCTGGTTGAGGAACTCCCTGTCGTAGCGGTAGCCGGAACCGGCGCGGTCGACGTAGAGAAGCCGGCTGAGCAGAACCCGGTATTGTTCCGATTCGGCATAGTTCTCCGGCACCGAGCCGGGATCGACCGCGGCGTAAGTGTAGACCACCATGCGCTCATCCAAGACCGGCTCGTATTCCTGCTTGTCGTAGTCGGCGAAGTACAGCAGCGCCTGAATGGTCCTGGCGATCGGCGGATGAAACTCCACCATCTCGCCCCTTTCAAAGCGCTCCTCGACGAGCGCCGTCTCCGTCCCGTCCTCCCGCTCGAGGGAAAGCGCCAGCCTTCGTGGCGCCCGCCCTTCCCTCAGCTGGCGCCGGCTGGACGGGTAGATCTTGCGCATCATTTCGTTGATCCACAGAACCTTGTCGGCGGGCAGGGCGAATCCCTCCACGCCGATCGACAGAATGCCGATGCCGTTGGCGTAGAGGTTCAGCCGGAGATCGGTCACCTGAAGCCTGGCGCTTCGCTCTTTGTTGTCCTCGGCGTCAAACCAGAGCTTCTTGCCGCTGAGGTCGATCCGGTAGAACTGAAGCAGTGAATCCTGCGTGTCGGAATTGCTCCCGTTTGACTCCGCCGTATCGAAGAAGACACGGCGCACGTAGGGGTGAAAGAACACCATCTCCTGGTAGGCGGCGCTGTCGAGATGAAACTTGCAGTGGGGGGAACGCTGCCACCGGCCCACCGCCCCGACGAACTCCGCGCCGGCCTCGTTGGGCGGGAGGCGAAGCCACTCCTCGAGTCCATGAATCCACCGGACGTGTTTGCACCAGATCGGTGCGTGGCCCTCGGAAACCGCTTCTTTGTCGATGGAAAAAGGAAACAGGAAGTAGGTATGAAGGTGTTGAATGACCTCCGTCATGGCCGTCCGATTATAACAGCATGGCGTTAAACAGCAGCTTCAGGGTCAGGTAGCTCTGCGCACGGTATTGAGGCCGCATTCCGAACAGAATCGCCCGGCCTTTTCCGGCGGGGACCTCCACCAGGGCCGCCCGGTTGGCGATATGTTTCTCTCCAAGCAGCCAGCCGGACGCCAGCACGTCCCGGTCGTGGTAGCGGGCGATCGCCTTCGCGTCCGCATCGTGCGGGATCTCCCATACCGGGCTCGATTCGTGCCACACCGGAAAGCTCGCCGGCAATCCCTTGGCCAGCGGGTGGCTGGTGTCGAGGGCGACGTTCAGGAGCGATCCCGGGCAGTAGAAGTCGCGCGCCGGAATGCCGCGAATCGCGTTGCGCACGTTCAGGCCGAGGTGTCCCACGCCGTAGTTGGCCGAGTCGTTCAGGAAGACCAGCGTTCCGCCCGCCCGGGCGAATTCCAGGAGAGCTTTCGCGCCACCCTCTCCAAGGCCGCCCGAATACTCCGCCGGCATGCTTCCCGGCCGATAGCCGTTGTGGATCGACGAGGGGCCCTGGTCCGGGAAGACAATGACGTCGTATTTCGCCTTCAGCCCTCCGGCGAGTATTTCCGCGTTGCCGAGCCGGCTGTAGGAGAAATGGAACTGTTCGAGCATCCACCGTGTCCATCCTTCGTCCATGACCGGGATGTGGCTGTGGTAGAGCGCCACTCGCGGGCGCGCGATCTGCTTCCAGCCTTCCACGGCCTTATCCGAGAAGTCGCCGGACTGGGGGTCGCGCCAGACGGGCTTGCCAGCCGCCCACATGTCGTTGACCTGGCGCCAGGTGTCCGTGTCCTGGGCCGAAAGGCTTTTCGGACCGGAGAACCGAAACGGCGGCGAAGCAGCCGGTGCGCCGCGGCGGCCCTCCACCTGTTGCACCTCCACGCCCATCAACAGCGGCAGCGTGTGGGCGGTCACATCGTAGGGGCGGCGTGGGGGGCCTCCGGGATACTGGCGCAGGTCGGGATAGGTCTGTCTTTCGAGGAGCGTCTTGGCGAACGATGAGAAGGGTTGCGCGAGGTCGATGATGTAATCAGCCGGATCCTCGCGAATCTCCACCGCGCCGAAAGCCAGCGTTTCGAGCAATCGCCGCGCCGCACCCGGATCGCGTTGCCGCTTGGGGATCGCGAAGGCGCCGGTGCGTTCGCAGGCGCGCCGGGCGATTCCGTAGAAGTTCCGCAACATGTCCTCGCGCCGGACCGCCGCCTGCCACAGGACACTTTCGAAGGCGATGAGCTGGTAATCGGTGATGTCGCGAACCGTCCAGTCGCCGCCGAGCCACGGCTCCAGATAGTTCCAGGAGCGCTCCCGCGGATGGTAGCCGGGCGCGGACTCGCTGATCTCCTCCCGCGTTATCCTGGCGGGCGTGGCCAGCCGCGCGCTGGCGGTTTCCGTCAGGATCCGGAGGCCGCCGTGATAGGCCTGGTAGTGGCGGGCCGGCGTCCAGAAGTCGTAGGAGGCGTTCACCACCACGCCCTTCTTTCCCGCCGCCGTCAGATCGGAGGCGATGCCCATGCCGATCATGTTGCACTGCTGGGCGATCACCGGGTCGACGTTCGGCTCAATCGGGTCCAGCCACGGCGGAACGAACATCCGGGAACCGTTCGGACCCTGCTGGTGCACGTCGTAGACAATCTGGGGATGCCACTGGTTGTGCAGCTGGGAGACGGCGAGCCGGGTTTCCTGCTGGGAGAAGATGTACCAGTCGCGGTTGTTGTCGTGCCCGACATACTTGTGATAGAGCTCCGGCGGCGACGTTCCCTCGTGAGGCGTTCCCAGCGTTCGGCGATACCAGCGCGTGACGATGTCCACCCCGTCCGGGTTGAGCGAGGGCACGAGGATGAAGATGACGTTGTCGAGCACCGTCCGCAGTTTTGGCGACTCTGTCGTCACCATACGGTGCGCGAACTCCACCGCGGTCGACGTCGAGGCGACCTCCGTTGAGTGGATCGAGCAGGTGATCATCACCACGACTTTGCCCTCCGCCGCCAGCCGGGCCGCCTCTTCGGTCGTGGTCTTGCGCGGGTCCGCCAGCTTCTTTTGAATCTGACGGTAATGCTCGAGGCGCTTCAAGGTGGCCGGCGCGGCGATCCAGGCCGCGATGAACGGGCGTCCCCCGGTGCTCTTTCCGAGTTCCCGAACGCGAATTCGGTCGCTCGATCTTTCGAGCGCATGAAAGTAGGTGACTACTTTTTCCCAGTCGAGCAGCTTGCGGTCGGCTCCCATCTTGTGGCCGAAGTGGGTCTCCGGCGACGGTATGGCCGCCGCGGCCAGATGAGTCGACAGAACAAGGGCGGTCAGAAGGCGTTTCATCGAATCAACGCCACTATAGCGCGTCAGATCCCGATGAGGTTCGGCTGGATCTTCTCGTATCCCTGCTCGATCGCCCACACGTCCACAGCCAGCGCGGCGATCTCGTCGACGTCGGGACAGGCCTCCGCGTCCCTCAATGTATCGACGACATGCAGGTAGCGGCCGCAGCCTTCGCAGACCCTGGTTTGGACGTGCGGCAGCTGCTCGGAACAGAAATGCGACAGATCCTCGCCGCCGCATCGGGGACACACCGCCCGGGGAAATCGCCACTCCGTCAGGCACACGCCGCAGAATAGGTGGAACGCGCTTCCGTCGCCCTCTTTGCGGAGCACGCCCGCCTGCGGCTGGCTGCCGCACCGCGGACAGAGGTTGGAATGGGGAGCGTCCAGGTGCGGCGGGTGACGGAGGTCCAGCACGCGCCGGAAGAAGGTCAGGGCGGGCTCGCGCCGGTCGCGCGCCGCCTCCCGCAGCAGTTGCGGGCCGTGCCGCATGGCGAGAGCGCGCAAGTCCTCCTCGTCTCCGTCGAACTCGACAATCCGGGCGTAGAAGAGCAGCGCCTCGCTGGCGTGGGGCAGGGAGGCCGCCAGCTGCCGCGCCCGTTCGGCGCGCCGCGCAGGGGTGATAGTGTGCAAACCAGAACATGATAGCGTTAGGAAATGACCCGCCGGAACCTGCTGGCCGGCGCTTCGGCCGGCGCGATGTTTTCGCAACCGCCTCCGCTGAAGGCGTCCGTCACGTCTTCGGTCATGCTCTGGACCCTGAAGGGCTCGTTCGAGGAGAAGCTGGAGATCGCCGCCCGGGCCGGACTGCAATCCGTTGAACTGGTGGGCGAGCACGTGTCCTGGACGGACGCCGATATCGCCCGCGTGAAGAAGCTCGCCCGGTCGCTGCGGCTCGGCATCGACACCATCTCGGCGATGCCGGACTGGAAGAAGAAGAACCTCTCGCTGGTCGACCCGGCGCGGCGGGAGGACCTTGTCGCGGAGGTGAGGCGGCAACTGGAATTCGCCCGCAGACTCGAGGTTCCCATGGCGCTGCTGATGTCCGGAGACGCCGTGCCGGGCCGGACTCATGGTGAACAATGGGCCAGCATGGTGGAAGGCGCCCGGCGCTGCGCCGACATCGCCGAAAAGGCCGGGGTCACGCTCATCGTCGAGCCTTTGAACACGAAGGTCAACCACAAGGGCTACTTCCTCGACAACTGCGTCGACGGCCTGCGGCTCATTCGGGAAGTCAACCACCCGCGGCTTCGTCTGCTTTTCGACCTTTATCATGAGCAGGTCCAGGTGGGCGACGTGATCCGCTCGGTGCAGGCCGCGGCGGAGTACGTGAAGGTTTTTCATGTCGCCGACAACCCGGGCCGTAACGATCCCGGCACCGGCGAGATGAACTACGGCAATATCTACCGTGCGATCCGGTCATCCGGCTACCAGGGCTACATCACCATGGAGTACCTCCCGCTCGGCGATCCCGTCCAGAGCCTGATCAAAGCCGTCGACGGCATGCGTGCCGCGCTGGCCTCCGCCTGAGGTCCCATGCTGATCATTGATTGCCACGCTCACATCTATTCGCCCGACGAGAAGCGCTATCCCGTCCGCGAGAAGCCGCTCCGGCCGCCGCCCGGGACGGGTTCGGTCGAGCATCTGCGGCAGGTGTCGCGGGCCCACGGGGTCGCAGCCGTCCGGGCGATCCAGACGGTCACCTTCTACGGCCACGACAACAGCTATCTTTGCGACAGCGCGAAGGCCAATCCCTCGTGGCTGGGCGGCGTGGCCACTCTCGATCCGGACAATCCCGGCAGCCCCTCAATGCTCCGCCGTTTTGTACGTGACTACGGCGTCAAGTCGCTGCGTTCCACTCCGTCCACAACCGACGCCAAGGCCGCCTTCGACCACGCGGGGGTTCGCGCGTTATGGAAAGCCGCCGCCGACGAAGGCGCCACCGTGGACATCTTTCTGATGCGGCGGGAGTGGATCCCCAGCGCGTCGAAGCTCATCGCGGATTTTCGCAGCCTCACGGTCGGCTTTTGACACTGCATGGACCTCAAACCCGGGCCCGCGCTCGAAGAGGACACCCGCGCGGTCTGCCGGATGTCGCGCTTTCCTAACCTCTACGCGAAAGTCGACTTCATCGGCACCGGCACCCGGCAGTCCTACCCGTGCGAGGATCTGCATCACGCGGCCATGGAGGTGATCGGAGCGTTCGGCGCGGAGCGTTGCGTTTGGGCCAGCTGTTACCCGAACGGGCTCTGGACGCCCCGGATCACCTACGGGGAGCACCTGCGGATCTTCTCGGAGGCCTTGCCGCTGACATCGAAGCAGCGCGCGTCGATTCTCGGCGAAACCGCACGCCGGATCTGGTTTCCCAAACTGGCCGTCTGATGGTCCCGGCGCTGCTCTCCCTGTTCGTCTGCGCCGCCGCGGCGGCCTTCGATCCGCCGATCGTCGCCTTTGGCGACTCCATCACGGAAGGGTTCGGCGTGGCCCCGGAGTCGAGCTACCCGGCCCTGCTCGAACGCAGGCTGCGGGCCCGCGGCTACGGCTGGAAGGTGATCAACGCCGGCGTGAGCGGAGACACCACCAATAACGGTCTCGACCGGCTTGCCCGCGTCCTCACGCTCCGGCCCGCTCTCGTCATCCTTGAGTTCGGCGGGAACGACGGTCTGCGCGGACTGCCCGTCGCCGCCACCCGAAGGAACCTCGATGAGATGATCTCGGCCTTTCGCAAGCAGGGCGCCCGCGTACTGCTGGTGGGCATGACGCTGCCGGGAAACTACGGCGCCGCGTACCTGGCCGAATTCGAGAAGATCTACGCCGACCTTGCCCGGAAGCACAGGATCCGCCTGGTCTCGGCCCGCGCCGCCGGGATCCTGGGCAGTCCCGGACTCATGCAGCGCGACGGAATCCATCCGACGGCGGCCGGCTACGCTAAGTTTGTCGAATACCTGCTGCCGTTCGTCGAGCAGGAGATGCGTTCTGCGGGCCGGGCCGGCCGGTAGCAGCTAATTCGCGACCCGGCCCTCGATCAGGCAGATCGGCCCAGCGGTGGGTCGGGCCCGGACGAGTTCCAGGCCGGCGCTCTCGAACATCACGGCGAACTCGGCCTGGGTCCGTTCACAGCCGCCCGCCGTCATCGTGAGCATCTCAATGTCAAGGAACTTGGCGGGGTGGGGATCCGGGCCGTGCGGAACGATCATCTCCGCGACGAACACGCGGCCCGTCTCCGGAGCGTGCCGAGCCAGTTGATCGCAGATCAGCCGCAGAATCGTGTGGCAGTGCGCGTCGCTCCAGTCGTGGAGGATGTGCTTCATGATGTAGGCGTCGCAGCCTTGCGGAACGCGGTCGAACATGTTGCCTGATTCGAACGTCAGCCGGCCTTGGCAGTCCAGGCTGGCGGCGGATGGGGCGTGGGTCAACACTTCGGGCAGGTCGAAGAGGACGCCGTGGAGGTGCGGGTTCCGGTGCAGAATTCGTGCCAGCAGCGATCCGTGGCCGCCTCCGACGTCGGCGATCTTCCGGAAACCGGAAAAATCGAGCAGCGGATCGAGGAGCGGTCCCTCCATGGCTGAGTAATTCGACATGCCGACCTGGAAATTCTCGAGCTCGGCCGGGTTTTCTGCCATGACCTCGAACGGGTTCTTTCCGAACGCAGTTTCAACGCCGTTCTGTCCGGTCCGGAGGGTGTGCGTGATTTTCTCGTAGCCGCGCATGTGCCACGTGTCGGTGAGGAACATGGCGACGCCCCGCATCGAGTCCGGAACGTCGGAGCGCAGGCACCGGCCGACGGCCGTGAGCGTGAATCGCTGGCCAGGCAGCTCCACGAATACGCCGACGCTGGCCAGCATCCGCATGGCCCGGTAAAGGCTTGAGGCGTGCGCGCCGGTGGCGGCGGCGAGCGCTTCGGCGGATGCGGGTTCGCGCTCCGTCATGTGGTCGGCAACGCCGAGTTTGGCGATTCCGGAGATCGACGTGGAAATCAATTTTCCCCACAGCAGGTTCAGCATCTGGGCGGATGGCGGCAGGTCGGATGGAAGGGACATGGCCTTCCATTGTACATGCCGGCGGAAGGAGGCGATCCCAGTTCATCTGCGGCCGACGATTCTAATGGTTATATACTGGGCGATCATGTCTGGGAACTTTCGTTTGCTTGTTTGCTTTCTGGGTATTGTGCGCGCCGCCTTCCCTCAAACCGCCAGCCTGACGGGCCGAGTGGCCGACCCGAGCGGTGCGGTCATCCAGGGGGCACGGGTGAACGTCGAGTCCGCCGCCACCGGCATCTCTGTCAGCACGTTGACCAACACGGAAGGCTTTTACAACGTTCCCTCCCTCCAGCCTGGCCGTTACGCGATCACGGTGACGAAGGAGGGCTTCGTTCCTCTCAAGCAGTCCGGGCTGGAGCTTCAGGTGCAACAGGCCGCCCGGCTCGATCTCACCTTGCAGCTGGGCGCCGTGACCGAATCCGTTCAGGTCTCGGCCCAGGCGGTTCTGCTCGACAGCGAAACCTCCACCGTGGGCCAGGTGATCGGCTCCAAGCAGGTGTCCGAACTTCCGCTTCTCGGCCGCAATCCCTACGCGCTGGCGATGCTGGTACCGAGCGTGCGCCCCTCCGGGGGTGTGAACAACCTTCCCGTCGACCAGATCTCAACGGTGTCGTTCATGATCAACGGCCAGCGCGCCAGCGCCAATGAATTTCTGCTCGACGGCGCTCCCAACTCGGCGCCCTCGCAGAACCAGCCGGTGATCAACTCGAATCCGGACACCGTGCAGGAGTTCAAGGTCGAAACCAACAACTTCAGCGCCGAGTACGGCCGCGCCGCCGGCGGCGTGTTCAACGTGGTCACCAAGAGCGGCTCGAACGACCCGCATTTCAACCTTTACGAGTTCTTCCGCAACGACAAGCTGAACGCAAGCGACTTCTTCGCCAACGCCAGCCGGCAGCCGCGTCCGCCTTTCAAGTTCAATCAGTTCGGGGGAACCTTCGGCGGCCCTGTCGTGATGCCGAAGCTCTACGACGGCCGCAACCGGACGTTCCTGTTCGCCAGCGTCGAACTGGTGCGCTTCGTCCAGGGAACCACCTTCCTCGGCACCATCCCTGACCCGGTGCATCTCTCCGGCGACTTTTCCGCCGTCCGCAACGCGGCCGGCAATCCAATCGTGATCTACGATCCCGCCACCACCCGCGCTAATCCCGCCGGAGGCTTTCTGCGGACGCCGTTCGCCGGCAACGTCATTCCGGCCAATCGCATCCATCCCATCGCCCGGAACCTGTTTCGGTACTTCCCCTCTCCGAACACGCCGGGCGCCCAGTTCACGGGCATCAACAACTATGCGCGCACGGACGGCAGCCACGTCACAAAGAACACCTTCAGCCTGCGCGGCGACCACAATTTCTCCGCGTCCAACCGCATGTTCCTGCGTTACTCCTATGACGACTCGCCGTTCAACCGCGCCTCCCCCTATGGACCCGACAACATCGGGTCGCCGGCCACCGGGGCGCAGATCTTCAACCGCCAGAACGCCGTGCTCGAAGATACCCACACGTTTTCGCCGGTCCTGCTGGCCTCGGTCCGCTACTCGTTCACGCGCCTGGGCAACCGCCGCGAACCGTGGGGTTCGGGCTTCGACATCGCCACTCTCGGCCTGCCCGCGAACCTGCAATCGCAGATCGGCGAGCCGCGGGCGTTTCCGGCGATCACCATCACCGGCTACGGCGTCACGGCCTCTCCGCTCAACATCGGAACCGGTTACGCCCTGGGCGCGGGCGACATCATCCGTCTGGGGAACAACTCGCACGCGCTTCAGGGCAGCATGACGCGGTCGCTCACGCGCCACACCCTCAAGTTCGGCGGCGAGGCGCGCGTCATCCAGTTCAACAACCTTCAGACCGGCGCCAACGCCGTCGAGTTCAATTTCACGCCCGTCTGGACGCAGGGTCCCAACCCGGCGCAGACGACGCCGACCGCCGGCCACGCGCTGGCCACCTTCCTGCTGGGCGTCACGGGAGGCGGAGTCCGTCCCGTTCCGGCGCTGGCCCAGACGACCCGCTACTATGGCCTCTTCCTCCAGGACACCTACAAGGTCACCTCCACGCTCACGCTCAATCTCGGCATCCGTTGGGACTACGAAACCCCCCGCAAGGACCGCTTTGACCAGCTGACCAACTTCGACTTCAACGCGCGTTCGCCGCTGGCTACAGCCGCCCTCGACGTGCGCGGCGGTCTCACTTTCGTAGGCGTGGGCGGCCTGCCCCGCTACAACGCCGAACCCGACCGCAACAATATCTCACCCCGCTTCGGCTTCTCCTGGAAGGCGCTGCCCCGCACGGTGATCCGCGGCGGCGGCGGGCTCTTCTATGGTTCATCGACCGGTATCGGAACGGGCTCGAACGCGTTCGGGATTTCCGGGTTTTCTGCCACCACCAACGTGGTCACCAGCCTCGACGGCGTCACCCCGATCGTCCAGTGGAGCAATCCGTTTCCCGAGGGCATCAATCAGCCGTCCGGAAGCCGCCTGGGCCTGGCGACCCTGCTCGGCCAGGACATCATGTTCTTCAATCGCGGCAACCGCCTCCCCTACAGCATGCAGTGGAACTTCAACATCCAGCAGGAACTGCCGTTCGCGATGGTGTTCGAGGTGGGCTACGCGGCCAGCCGCGGCATCGGGTTCCAGCAGAACCGGCAGTGGAATCAACTGCCAGACGCGGCGCTGTCTCTGGGCGACGCCCTCCGCCAGCAGGTCCCCAATCCTTTCTTTGGCCGGATCTCGGTGGGCGCTCTGGCCCAGCGGAACGTCGCCCGGGCGCAACTGCTGCGGCCGTTTCCGCACTTCACAGCCGTCACTTCGCAGAATGAGCACAACGCCGCGTCGATCTATCACGCCATGGAGAGCCGGCTGGAAAAGCGTTTCAGCCGGAATTTGACGTTTCTGGCTTCCTACACCTGGTCCAAGCTGATCGACTACAACATCGGCACGTTCGCCGGCGAGACGCTCTCCGGAGACGTCGTCCAGAACTGGAACAACCTGGCCGCCGAACGGGCCTCCTCGCTCGCTGACATGACCCATCGCTTTATCGTCAACGCGGTCTACGAAATCCCTCTGGCGCGTAACTCGAAAGGGGTGGCGGGCAAGCTGCTCGGCGGATGGCAGGTTGCGGGAATCTGGTCATCTTTCTCCGGCGGGCCGCTGGGGGTCACCTCGAACGCGAACAACACTTTTTCCCAGGGCGGAGGGCAAAGGCCCAACTGGAACGGCGTCAGCCCGTCGCTACCCGATCCCACTCCCGCGCGCTGGTTTTCGCCGGCGCCGTTCTCCAGTCCCCCGGCTTACACGTTCGGCAGCGCGCCCAGAACGTTCAACGGCTCCCGCAGCGACGGCACGGCGGGTCTGGACTTCACGGTCACCAAGAACACGGCCATCGGCGAGAAATTCCAGCTCCAGTTCCGCACTGAGGTCTTCAATCTGTCCAACTCGCCCCGCTTTGCTCCGCCGAACGTCGTGTTCGGCAACCCGCAGTTCGGCGTGGTGAACGCGCAGGGCAACTCGCCCCGCGTCGTCCAGTTCGCGCTGAAGCTCTCGCGCTGACCGGGTTTCTCAGCCGCAGAGAGGTCCCATGCGATTTCGTCATCTTCTGCCGGCCGCCGCGCTGATCGCGCCGGCCGTCTGGTTTTCGCTCCCCCGGAGGATTCCGGCGGAGGCGCCGCTGGCTATGCTGGCGCAGACCCCGGCGGCCGGTGTGACGCTCCACACCACCGCTTACGGCCACGAATTCCGCCAGGACGACTGGCCCGCCGTCGCCGCCGCGCCGGACGGGTCCGTATGGGCGGCCTGGCTGAGCTACCAGGACGGCCGCGACGACCTCGCCATCCGCCGCTACCGGAACGGCAAGTGGGGGAACATGATGTGGGTTCCGGGAACCTCCGGCGACTCCTGGATGCCGCAGATCGCCGTCGACCGCCGGAATCGCGTCTGGGTGGTCTGGTCACAGATGGAGGACGGCAACTGGGACCTGTACGCCCGCCCTTTCAACCCCGAAATTCAGCAGTGGGAACCGCGCCTGCGCCTCACCACGCACGCGATGCCGGACATTCATCCCCGCCTCGCTTCCGGTCCCGGCGGGCGGTTCGCCGTAGCTTGGCAGAGCTTCCGTGAGCGCAACTCGAACATCCTGATGATCGAGTTCGACGGCGAGAAGTTTCTTCCCGAGGTCCGCGTCACCAGCCACGTCGGCAACGACTGGTTCCCGTCGATCGCGATGGACTCCCGCGGCGCCGTCTGGATCGGCTACGACTCGTTTCGCAATGGTAACTACGACGTCTTTCTTTCTCGCGTCGAAAACGGCAAGCCTGTGCAGCATCTGGCGGCCGCCTCCACGCCGATGATGGAGACGCAGGCCTCCGTCGCGGTCGACACCATGGATCGCGTCTGGGTCGCCTGGGAGGCGGGTCTGCCGCTGTGGGGGAAAGACACCGGCTACGTCGTCCGGAACACCGCCGCCGGCAAACCACTCGGTGACTTTCGGGAGGCGCGGCTTCGCTGCTGGGCCGGCGGCCAGTGGCGCGATCCCGCCCCCGTCTCACCCGCTTTCAACAAGGAGGTCGCGCACCACCCCCAGGTTTTCTCCGACGGAAAGGGATCCGTCTATGTCACCGCCGCGCTGCGGCTGGCCGGAGGCCAGCCCAACGCCCGGGGCCGGCGCTCCGCCTATTGGGAATACTGGATGACGCACCTGGAGGGCGGCCGCTGGTCGAAGGCTTTCGCGCTTCCGCGGTCGCGAGGGAGGTCCAGCACGCGGGCCGGCGCCGTGGTCGACGGGGAAGGGAAGTTCTGGATCGCCTGGCCCACCGATGGCCGCCGCGAAGGCAACTTCCACCGGCCCATCCGCCAGCAGGTGATGATCGCGTCGCTCGATGCGCCGGCGTTTTCGAACCAGCCCCTCTGGAGCGGTTCCGGTCCCGAGTCCGTTCCCGTTCCCGAATCCGGCCATCGCGACGAGGCAAGCGACGTTCGCGCGGCCCGCGCCTACACCGCGAGCGTAAACGGCCGCCGGCTGCGCCTCCTTCGCGGCGACTTTCACCGCCACACCGAACTGAGCTGGGATGGCGGCGGCGCCTCCGACGGGTCGCTGCCGGAATTCTACCGCTACATGATCGACGCCGCCTCCATGGACTTCGGCGCGTCCACCGACCACCAGGGCGGCGCCTGGCCGTACTGGTGGTGGTACACGCAGAAAATGACCGACATGTTTCATGTCCCGGGCGCCTACGTCGCCATCTTCGGATACGAGCGCAGTCCCCAGTGGCCCAAGGGGAATCGGAACATTTTCTGGGCGAAACGATCCGAGGCGAGGATCACGCCACTCTACATGAAGGAATCCGCTCCGGGCTTCGGCCTCCCCGCCGGACCCACAGGAGACGAATCCGGCGTCGGCATGCGCGACGCCTTCGACAACGATACCCAGCTTCTCTACGACGACATCCGCCGGACCAACCCGCTCGTCATCGCGCATACCACCGCCACGTTCATGGGCACGGACTGGAAAGAGTTCGACCAGTCCCTCGAGCCCGTGGTCGAGATCTTCCAGGGAGCACGAACCAGCTACGAGAAGGTGGGCGCTCCGCTCGTCGCCGACCCGGCCCGCGACGCCGATCACATCGCCGTCGCCCAGTACAAGCCCGAGGGGATGGTCTCAGTCGCCCTCGCGAAGGGATACAAGCTCGGGATCATCGCCAGCTCCGATCACGGCTCGACGCACATCTCCTACGCGATGGTCTACACGGACAACCCCACCCGGCAAGGAATCCTCGACGCGTTCCGAAAGCGCCAAGTCTACGGCGCCACCGACAATATCATTCTCGACGTGCGCATGGGGTCCCGCTTCATGGGCGAGGAGTTCACCCTCGCCGCTCCCGCCCCGATCCACGTCCGCGCCCGCGGAACCGGAGCTGTCAGCCGCGTCGCGATCCTCAGAGACTCCCGGGAGATCTACACGGCATCGCCCGGACGAGCCGAGATCGACTTCACGTACGCCGACCGCGAAGCCGGGAAGGGGTTCCACTACTACTACGTCCGTCTCGAGCAGGAGGACGGCATGGTGGCCTGGTCCAGCCCGTTCTTTGTCACCTACCGGTAAAGCCGGCAGGAGGACCACTCAAAACGCCAGTTGCAGCATCACCCGGATCGTCCGTCCGTCGTTGAGCGTGTTCGTGATCGCGCCGAAGTTCGTGTTGGCCAGTTCGAACCCCGGCTCGGCGAACTGCGGCGTGTTCAGAAGATTGACGGATTCCGCGCGGAGACTGACTTTCTTTTCCGCCCGCAGCGTCCAGCTTCGCGACAGCGACGCATTGACATTGCAGATGCCGCCCTTGCGAAACGTGTTCTTGCCGAGGTTCCCTCCGAACTCGTCAAACGGACCCGGGTTGACGAACGCCGACCGGGGCAACTGCTGGCGCGAGGTGTCCGGATGCCCGATGGTGCGGCCCAACACCGACGGGTCCGCGAGGTTGGGCCGGTCGCCTCCATTGCCATCCACGTTGCCGAATCCCGGCCCGTCCGCGCCGGTCTGCACCGTGAACGGCGTTCCCGACTTCATCAGAACCACCGCGGATAGGGTCCAGCCCCAGCGCGTGTACGCCGGCCGCACCAGGAAAGCGTGCGTCTGATCGAAGGAACTCAGACCCTTCATGTCCCGGTGCTGCTCATACTCGGACTGACTTCGCGAGAGCCGCGAATCGGCTTCGTAGGCCGTGTTGGTGTAGCTGCTTCCGAGGTCGAGCGCCTTGCTGAACCAGTAGGAGGCGTCAAGGGAAATGCCGCGCCACCGCGGCACGATGAGGGTCACGCGCGCCGCGTCGAAGTAACCCGTCGACCCGTTGACCACCAGCCGTTTCTCGGCAAACTGCGGATCCGGCCGGCGGCTGTTGATCGTCGCCGTCGTCTGCGGGATGCCCGGCACCGCGTGGGACCGGTTCAGGTACCACATGAGCAGCAGTTTGTGCGACCGGCTTCCCACGTAGCCCAGCTGTAGCTTCCAGCTTGACGGCGTCGCCGGTTCCCACGCGAAATTGTACTGGTGGGAGTAGGGCGTCACCAGGTCCGGCGAGAGCAGGTAAAGATTCGGCAGCGGCTTCGGCGCTTCTCCTTCTTGAGTCCGCGATTCGAACGGATTGACGATGTTTGGCCGCAGCACGACGATCTTGGCGCTGCCCGGCGGCGAGAACCGGACCTGTGTGAAGGTCACGGGAAAGATCTCGCCGTGGTGCAGTCCGTACGCCGCGCGGACGACGCCCATGCGTGGTGAAGGCCGCCATGAGAATCCGGCCTGCGGCGCCACGTTGTTGCAGTCGCACGGATACGGAATCCGGTTCAGACCGTTGACCTCACCCGGGCGCGTGACGGGCTGATAGCGGATCCCCGCGCTGATCTGGAGAGACGGCCGGGCGCGCCACGTGTCGCCGGCGTAGTATTGCATGTCCCAGTTGCGGAACCCGCGGTGCACGGTTCCGATCGAGACGATGTACTGCGTCGGGTTTCCGTCCTGGAAGTTCTCGATCGCCGTCTTGCCGAAGTCGTTGGCGAAGGACAAAACGCCCCGGTGGGCGTCCGTCTCGACTCCGTTGAATTGCCGGCGGAGGAGCGAAAAGCCCGCCGTCCAGTTGTGGACGCCCCGGGATTGCCGGACCTGCCCGGCGTAGCGGAACAGGTTATGGGCGCGGTTGATCGGAATGGACCCGGACGGGCCGAGCGTCGTCAGTCCGGAGATGGAGACCATCGGACCCACGGCGTTGGGTTCCGGTTGAAGAATGGAGCGGATCCGGTCAAAGCCGGCCGAGAGGTCAGTAACCGTGGCCGCGCTCCAGTCGCGGTTCCAGGTGAGCCTCGCGCGCTGGCTGCGCGTCGACGTGTCCGGGTTCTGGCCCGCCACCAGCTGGAACGCGTCGACGTACTGCCCGGTGTACTGATACTGGGTGACGAACCGGTCCCGGCCGCTGGCGGCCGTGTCCAGCCGCAGTCCTCCGGTGTTGTTGTTGATGATCTGCGGCGCGTTGGTGTTCAGCGCGTGGATGTCGAAGCCGGGCAGGTTCGGCAACTCGTCCGGATACGCCGCGAAGAGGCGGGTGATCATCGCCCGCACGGCGGGATCCGGAGACCTGCTCACACGCTCGGCTGCGGTGGGCACCAGCACGTTTCCGTTGACGTTGCCGCGGAGCTTCTGCTGGCTTCCGTCCACCTGGAGATAGAACCGCCTCCCGAACGCCAGCCCGGCGGCGAACCCGTAGTCGTTCTCCCGCGCCGGCTTGACGTCTCCCACCTGGAAGAAGCTGCGCGCGCTGGTCACACTGTTCAAATGCGACCAGTGGATCTGTCCGTGGAAACTCCTTCTTGCGGCCGGCGACACGTGAGGCGGCGCGGCGGGTGTGTTTCCGAACTCGGCCCCAAAATAACTACGCGAGGGCTGAAACTCGCCGACGATCGTGGCGGTGGTTCCCAGGCGGACGTTCAACTCCTTGAGGGCGTTGTTGTCGACCAGATTGAACTGGACGTTCTCGTTCCGCCGGCTCTCTCCCGCCGCCGCGTCGGTCTTGCCGAGCAGGTTCAGTTCGACCCGGCGGCTGGCTTCCGCGGAACCAGCCGGCTCGGCGGGCGGCGTTTCCGGTTTGGGCGGCGCTGCCTTTGCTTGCAGCAGCAGGAACGTGACGGCCGCCAGCATCAAAATCCGCTCGGCCGGATCCAGAAGCTTTCGCGCCACTCGCCGGAAACCGGAATCGATTGCAGCGGGAACTTGCCGGCATGGCCCAGGTTGAATCCGTTCGTCACGCCCGCCATCGGCTCGAAACAGATGAAGTTCCGCCCTGGCGGCGCGTAGACCACCGAAACCGGGTAGTTCGGACCGTATTCGACCGACACCTTCTGCGTCCGGCCCTGCACGGAGAAAACGGCTCTTCCTGCGCTGTCCCGGATCAGGTTCGTGAAGACGTCGTCGAGTTGTCCGCCCTTCAGAGTCACCGGGCCGGAGTCCTTGAAAGGTGTTGTCTCGCCGGTCGGCGTCAGCGCCGCCGACAGCGTCACCCGGTCTCGCGCCGCGATCGTCACTTTCCAGTCGTCGCGCGGGGAGTCGGTCAGCTGGTAGTAGGTGTGAAAGCCCGTCGAGACCGGCATCGGCTGGGACGACAGGTTCTCAATCACCGTCTCCACTTCGAGCACTCCGTCGCGAAGCCGGTGGATCATCTCTACGTTATGGGCGAACGGAAACTGGGCCATCCATTCCGGGTGGCGCCAGAATTCGAGCCGGCTAGCCGTCATGGCCTCCCGGTCGCCCCCTTCGACCGACACCACCCGCCATGGTTTCGCGTAAACAGCCAGCCCGTGGATGGGGTACCGGTTGGCGTCGCGGCGGAAATTTTCCAGGTTGCCGTTCAGCGTGTACTTTCTGCCGTTGGCGAAATAAGAGTCGCCTTCGATCCGATTAGCCCAGGGATGCAGGAAAGGATTCCCGATCATCACCGGCTTCTGTTTCCACTCCGACAGCGTCGAATAGGGCGACCAGAGAATGTTCTGCCCCTTGACTTTCATCGAGTACGCGTTGTTGCCGATGTGCGGCGCGATCAGAACCTCTGTGGCGTTGGCGTGGTCGTGGAGCCGGACGACGTCGTTACCCTCGACCTGTATCAGTTCGGCTGTGTAGTTGGCGGCCTGTGACATAGTGGCGATGGCGAGCAGCGCGGCGGAACGCATCGGGGCCATTATACGCGGACCCCTCAAAGCGCCGCCGCCTCCGGCCTTTCCGGATGCTGTCCCTGGTCTCCCGTGGCCTGGATCCATGCGTCCAGCCGCGCCCGCAGCCGGTCCATCCCGGCCTTGTGGGCGGCCGACCCGGCCAGGTTGTTGACCTCGTGGGGATCCTCGAGCAGGTCGTAGTATTCCTCGTCCGGCTTCCGGTCGGCCATGAAAAGCGACTGCGCGGCGTTGAGTTTGCCTTGCGTGTGCAGTTCCTTCATCACGCCGAGCGTCGGGTAGCTGGTCTCGATGTAGTTGTTGAACTGCGTGTAGGGCCGCTCGGGCATGAAATTCCGGATGTACTTGTAGCGGGCGGTACGGACGCAGCGGATGCGGTCGAGCGTCATGTCGCACCGGTCGCGGGCGTGGATGGTGTGGTCGCGCCGCCGCGCGAGCGGTCCGAACAGTGGCCGCCCGTCCATCTTTTCAGGCAACGGAACGCCCGCCAGCCACAGCGTCGTCGCAGTGCTGTCGAGCGAGAGCACAAGGTCGTCGCGCACGGCGCCCGGGCGGGCGTCGCCGCCGGGCCAGCGGATGATCAGCGGGATGTGAATTCCGGCGTCGTAGAGCCACTGTTTGCCGCGGATCAGGCAGCGACCGTTGTCGCCGAAGAAGACGATGATCGCGCTGTCGAGGAGGCCGTCCCGCCGGAGTGCGTCCAGGGTCGCGCCGATCTGCGAATCAAGCAGGTTGATCGCGTCCAGGTGGTTTGCGTACTCGTCGCGCACCACGGGGTGGTCCGGCCAGTAGGGAGGCAGCGCCAGTTGTTTCGGATCCACCAGGTGCTTCTGCCTGCGCGCCAGCGTGAACGCCGGACCCTTGTGGGGAGCCTGAAAGTTGATGTGCGCGAAAAACGGCTGTCCCTTGGCGCGCTGGTTCCAGTGGGTTCCGTCGAACGGCTTGCGGGCGTCCCAGTTGAGGTCGGTCTTGCCTGTGCCGCCCACCCCCGGCGCCACTTCTCGGACGTTGCAGGTGAAATAGCCGCGTTCGCGCAGCCGGTCGGTGACCAGCTTGACTCCCGCTGGAAGCTGATATCCGTCCCTGCGGTGGCTGCGGTGATGGTGTGTGCCCGTCGTGGTCTGGTAGACGCCCGTCATGAACGCGGATCGGGAGGCCGAGCACACGGGCGCTGTCGCGAACGCCTGCGTGAACCGCACGCCCTGCGATGCCAGCCAGTCCAGGTTCGGCGTCCGCATGAACGGGTGGCCATAGCAGCCGAGCGCCGGACCCATGTCCTCTCCCGTCAGCCATACGATATTCGGTTTTTCGGCGGTCTGGCGCAAAAAGGCCGGCGCGCCGGCGAGTGTGCGGAGAACCTCCCTGCGTTGCATGCGCCTTCCGATGATACGATAAAGAATTCCCCCCATGACGCAGGCGGTCCCGGACGTACTGTCCCGTATCATCGAACAGAAGAGGGCCGAAATCCCGTCCATCGAGGCCGCGCGCGCGCGCCTGGAGGAGGAAGCGGATCTGCGCGCGCAAGACAGGCGCGACTTCCGCGCCGCGCTTCTGGGCGTCCGGCCGGCGATCATCGCCGAGGCCAAGAAGGCCTCGCCCAGCAAGGGAGTCCTTGCCGCCAACTTCGACGCTGCCCGCATCGCGACCCGCTATCGCGACGGCGGCGCCGCCTGCCTTTCCGTCCTGACCGACAGCCGCTTCTTCCAGGGCTCGCTCGCCGATCTGTCCGCGGCCCGGGAAGCGTCCGGCCTTCCCGTCCTCCGGAAGGATTTCACCATCGCGCCGGTTCAGGTCATCGAGGCGGCCGCCGGCGGCGCTGACGCGATCCTGTTGATCGCCGCCATTCTCCCCACTTCCGCGATGCGATCGCTCCGGGAACTGGCCGCCCGCTACCGAATGGCCGCGCTGGTCGAAGTACACGACGCGGAGGAACTGGCCCGTGCGGCCGACTCGGGAGCGGAGATCATTGGCGTCAACAATCGCAACCTGCACGACTTCACGGTCTCCCTCGATACGGCGGAGAAACTGGCGCCCCGCATGCCACGCAGCTCCGTGCGCGTGGCCGAAAGCGGCATTCACTCTCCGGACGATATCCGCCGCCTCATGTCGTGCGGCTATGCGGCGTTCCTGGTCGGGGAGCATCTCATGAAATCGGATGATCCTGCGGAAGCGCTGCGCCGCCTCCGGCTCGAGGCCGCATGATGGTGAAAATCTGCGGGATCACCAACGACGCCGACGCCATCCACGCCGTCGAGCACGGCGCCGGCGCCCTCGGCTTCAACTTCTGGCCGCACAGCCCGCGGTTTGTCGACACCCTCACCGCCGCGCGCATCGCGGCGGGGCTGCCTGTCCTCAAAGTGGGCGTGTTTGTGAATGAGTCCGCGGGCCGGATCGCCGCCGTGATGCGGGAAGCCGCGCTCGACGTGGCCCAACTCCACGGCGATTGCGGACTTCCCGAGGGCATCCGCCTGTGGCGGGCCGTTTCCGTCAAGCCCGGATTCGATCCGGCCTCCCTGGACGATCCCGCCTTTGAAGCGTTCCTGCTCGACGCACCCGTTGGCGACCTCTACGGCGGCGGCGGAGTGCCTTTCGACTGGAGCCTCGCTCGGGGCGTCCGCCGGCGCATTCTGGTGGCCGGAGGCCTCGACGCCGCCAACGTCCGCCGCGCCATCGAAGCCATCCGTCCCTGGGGCGTCGACGCCTGCTCCCGGCTCGAGTCCTCGCCGGGACGAAAAGATCACAGCAAGGTGGCGGCCTTCCTCGCCGCCGCCCTGGCGAACGAATCATGACTGCCGCTGCCACAGCTGGCGGGGCGGACGGCGATTCCCCGCGCCCGCGGCCGCAATCAGCCGTGCGAATCCACTTCAATTCCGGAACCGATCCATCATGACGACATCCCTTCCCGACGCCGGCGGGCACTTCGGGCCCTACGGCGGTCGCTATGTACCCGAAACCCTGATGGCCCCCCTCGAGGATGTCGAGCGCGCCTGGGTGGAGGCCAGCCAGGACCCCTCCTTTCGCGCCGAACTCGACGCCCTCCTGCACGACTACGCGGGACGCCCCACTCCGCTGTATTTCGCCCGGCGCCTCAGCGAGAACCTCAAAGGCGCGCGCATCTACCTGAAACGTGAAGACCTCCTCCACACCGGCGCGCACAAGATCAACAACTGCCTGGGCCAGGTGCTGTTGGCCCGCCGCCTGGGCAAGACGCGGATCATCGCGGAGACCGGCGCCGGCCAGCATGGTGTCGCCACCGCGACCGTGTGCGCGCTGTTTGGCCTGGAATGCGTCGTCTACATGGGGGAGGAAGACATGCGCCGCCAGCGGCTCAACGTCTTCCGCATGAGGCTGCTCGGCGCCCGTGTGGTGGCGGTCACCACAGGAAGCCGGACCCTCAAAGACGCCGTCAGCGAGGCCATGCGCGACTGGGTCACCAACGTCTCCACCACGCACTACCTGCTCGGCTCGGCTCTTGGCGCCCATCCCTACCCGGCCATGGTCCGCGACTTCCACCGCTGTATCGGCGAGGAGGCCCGCGCCCAGATCCTCGAAAAGGAGGGCCGCCTTCCCGATGCGGCCATCGCCTGCGTGGGAGGCGGCAGCAACGCCATCGGCCTGTTCCATGCCTTCCTGCCGGATCAGACCGTCCGGCTTGTCGGCGTCGAAGCCGGCGGGCGCGGCCTCCAGCTCGGCCAGCACGCGGCGCGGTTTACAGGAGGAGCGCCGGGGGTGCTGCAAGGTGCGCTCAGCTACCTGCTTCAGGACGCCGATGGACAGGTCGCGCTGACCCACTCTGTCTCGGCCGGGCTGGATTACGCCCTCGTCGGTCCCGAACACGCGTGGCTCCACGACCAGCGCCGCGCCGAGTATGTCAGCTGCCGCGACGAGGACGCCCTCGAAGCCGCGCGCCTGCTGTCGCGCACCGAAGGCGTCATCCCCGCTCTCGAATCGGCGCATGCCGTCGCCGAAGCCGTCCGCCGCGCTCCGTCCGCTCCCGGCCAGGTATTCGTCGTCAGCCTGTCCGGCCGCGGCGACAAGGACATCGACATCTACCGCGAAAACTTTCCGGAGCTCGACCGCGGATGAGCAGAATCACGGAAATGTTCGGCCGTCTCCGCGCGGCCAATCGGCGGGGACTGATCGCCTATATCACGGCAGGCGACCCGCACCCCTCCCGCACGCCTTCCCTCGTCGCCGCCCTCGAGCGCGGCGGCGCCGACCTCATCGAGCTGGGCGTTCCGTTTTCCGACCCCGTCGCCGACGGTCCGGTGATCCAGCTCGCCAGCGATCGCGCCCTGCGTGCCGGCACAACGCTTTCCCGTGTGCTCGAAATCGCCGCCGAAATCCGCTCTCGATCCGACATCCCCCTTCTCCTGTTCAGCTACCTGAATCCCCTGATGCGGTATGGCTTCGACCGGCTTGCAGGCGACGCCGCGGCCGCCGGCATCGACGGCTGCCTTGTCACGGACCTGAGCGTCGAGGAGGCCGGCGAGGATGTGGCGCGGCTGCGCGCCGCCGGACTCGACACCGTTTTTCTCGCGGCGCCCACCAGCACGGAGCGCCGGCTAAAACTGGTCGCTGAATATTCCAGCGGTTTTGTCTACCTGGTGTCGAGAACCGGCGTGACCGGCGAACGCGATACACTTTCAGGAAGCATTCAGCCGCTGGTGAAGGCGATGCGGTCTATTACTACCTTACCCCTGGCCGTCGGATTCGGTATCAGCCGGGCGGAGCATGCCGCTCAGGCCGGCGCTCTCGCCGACGCTGTCGTCGTTGGCAGCGCGTTTGTCCGCACGATCCAGGAGCACGCCGCGAGCTCCACCCTTGAGCAGAAGGTCGAATCCCTGGCGCGGGAGCTGAAAGCGCCGTTGGAGCGGGCCCGACCATGACCCCGGCCGAAGCCGAGGCGGCGCTTCAATCCTGCCGCCGGGAGATTGACGAGATCGACCGCCGGATCGTGGAACTGCTCAACCACCGGGCCCGCGTCGTCGAAGTCATCGGCGACACCAAGCAGAAAGCCCAGATGCGCGTGTATGAGCCGAAGCGCGAAGAACTGGTTTACGCCAACATCACCAGGCACAACGGCGGTCCACTTCAGGCTGACGCGCTGAGGCGCATCTACGAGCGGATCATCGACGAGATGCGGACCCTTCAGCGGGATCGCATGGCGGCGAGGCGAGGCGAGGCCGAGGATCGTTGAACGATGGAAACTGTTGCGATCGTGGGAGTCGGCCTGATCGGCGCCTCCTTCGCCCGGGCGCTGCGCGAACGAGTCGGGTTTCAGGGACGAATCCTCGGCGTCAGCCGGCCTGAATTCGCGCGCGAGGCGCTGGCCGGCGGAGTGATTGACGATGCCGTGGAGCTTCCGGATGCGGCCAGGTACGCCGACCTTATCTATCTTTCGAGTTCGATCAGTAAGATTATCCGGAGTCTGGCCGGCCTGGGGCCTCTCCTCCGCCCCGGGACGTTGGTGACCGATGCCGGCAGCACGAAAGCCGAGATTATGGCCGCCGCAAATCGAACGATAACCTCGGGGCTTTTCGTGGGCGGACACCCCATGGCAGGGAGTGAATCGAGAGGTGCGCGCTCCGCCCGCGCGGACCTTTTCGCCAACAGGACATACTTTGTCTGCTACAATCGCCCCGCCGACGCGGAACACCCCAGGGTCGCGCTGTTTCGCGAGTGGCTCACGCGCATCGGCGCGCGCGTCAGGACCGTGGATCCCGCCGATCACGACCGGCTCGTGGCGATCACTTCGCACCTTCCCCAGCTTGCGTCCACCGCGTTGGCCGCGGTCGTGGATGCGAGTGTCGGCGCGGAACTCGGCTGTGCCGCCGCCGGCTCCGGGCTGAGGGATATGACGCGTCTCGCCATGAGCGGCTACGAGGGACTCTGGTCCGATATCCTCTCGACGAACCGGGCTGCGATAGACAGCGCACTCGGGAATTACATCGCCGAACTTACCGAGATACGCCGGTCCCTCGCCGTCGACCAGGCCGCTCGTTTTGAACGCGCGGGAGCGTTCGCAAGAAAACTCCGCGAGTAACTTCGGCCGCAAACCACGGTTTATTCGCGCCAGCCGCATTGATACAATTTTTCTAACCGTTACAGGAAGGAAATCTTGATCCTTGCCAGCGCCCAGGTTTTCGCCTACCCCCCGTTGGATCCAGGCGCCAGAGTGGAAGCGCCTCGAGATTGTTTGCGGACAAACGATCTATCGCTCCGATGACGGAGCGCCGCAGGCGTACATCCTCGAAGCGGGCCTGGTCAAGGTCGCGCACCGCGGCGGCGCCGGGATGCGTCCCTCGGTTCAGATCATCCGCCCCGGACAGCTATTCGGCGACGGCCTGTGTGTGGCCGGGCGGTCCGAGGAGTTCACCGCGCATGCCACCTGCATCGTCTCCGGTCATCTCTTTGCCATGCCGCGCGGACGCTTTCTCGACGCCTGCCGCGAGGTTCCAGAAGTGTGGCACTGGTTTGTCGGACAGATGGAGGCGCGGATCGACGCCGCGGAGCGCCGCCTGCACCAGCTCACCCATTGGCGTGTCGAGGATCGCATTCTCTTTCTGCTTCTGGAAATCGCTGTCGCCGTGTCCTCCAGCGACCGGGCCGAGGTTCCGCTGGCCCAGCACGAGATCGCCCGGCACGTGGCCGCCAGCCGCGAGACGGCCTCGACCGTTCTCAATAATCTGGAGCGGTCTGGCGTGGTCGAACTGGGCAGAGCCATGGTCCGAGTGCCCTCCGTTCGTGTCCTCCGCCGGCGCCTGTCCCACCTCTCCGGCACAGTGTGACTTTTCGGCACAGGTTCCAGCGACCGTCTGGCATGCTTTTTCAATGGTTTAGGAGTGGCTCCCGGCGTGCCATCTCCGGGGTATGCGGCTTTTCTGGGTCGTCGCCACCTGCTGCGCGGTCGCTTGCGCGGAAGGGAACGGACCCCGCAACCCGGCCACGGCGGGAAACGTCAACTCCCGGTATACCGTGGAAAGCGTGGAGCTCACCCGGGTCGAAGTGGCGCGCCTCAGCCAGCCGCTGCGGGAACGGATCGCCGCATTGATCGGCGCCCGGTTCGACCAGCAGGTCATCGATGACCTCGGACAGCGTATCCGTCATGAGCTTCGCCAGTTCCTGGTTTCCATGCGGCTGGGCAGGGGCAGCCGCCCCGAAATGGTCCGCGTGATTTTTGAACTCACCCGGAAGCGGGAGGAAGTGGAGTTGACGATCCCTCGGCTGACGTATCATTCCAGGCAGAATTTCAGCTTCGGACTCGATACCGGATTCCGCGCCGGCGGAAACACATTCCGGTTCGGCGCCGCCACGGATAACGACACCCTGGTGGAACGCTTCTCGGGAATCAGGGGAGGATTTGAGAGCAGGCCGCTGGCGGGAGACCGCGTCCGGTTGGGTGTCGCCGCCGCCTCCTACCGGTCCCAGTGGTGGCCGGAAGCCGCTGCGTCGCTGGGCGCCGGGGCTTACCGTTCGCGGATCGTCTTCGAACCCGGAGCGACCATCGTTCTTGCACAGCCTCTCACGCTGCAGCTCGGCGTGGGCCTCGAAAGGCTGGAGTTCCAGCTCCCCGGCCTTCGAGACGAGCTTGCCAGCGCCGCTACCATGACTCTGCGCTTCGAGCGGCGCTGGCAGCTCACAACCGGCTCCCAACACCTGCTGGAGGCCACCTACGGGCTGCGCTCGGGAACCAGGGCCCTCTCAAGCGACTTTCTCTACACTCGCCACCGGGCCAGGGCCCAGTACCGCTTCCGGCGGGGCCGCGGAGAGATCTCCGCCACTGCCGAAGCCGGCATTCTCAACGGACGCGCTCCGCTGTTCGAGCGTTTCGTCGCCGGCAACTCCTTCTCTCTCCGAGGCTGGAGCAAGTACGAGTTGTCGCCGCTGGGTGGCGACCGCCTTGTCACCGCTTCGGTCGATTTCCGGTTTCGCCGCCTCCGCCTGATCTACGACACCGGCTCCGTCTGGCAGGACGGCTCGAAGGTTCGGGTTCGTCATTCGGCCGCTGTCGGCGTGGCGACCAGGGGGCCCACATCGCTGTGCGCGATGGTCGCATTCCCGATTCGCGAAGGTCCGGTCTCGCCGATGTTTATCACCGGGATCAACTTCTGATGCCTGCCCCGCGCTCGCTCTCGGCAGCCCGTCTGGCGGCGCGCGCCGCCTCCGCGGCGCTGGTAGCGGCCGCTTCCGCCTACGTCCTCCAGGCGGACTCGCTCCGCTTGCGCCTCTCTGGAGACCAGCTGTTTGTTTCGGCGGCCCGGATCGAACTGTTGAAGCCCCCAGCCGTCCTGGAACGGTTGAAGAACGGCTCCACCGTGGCCTTCGACTTTCATCTGTCGCTCTGGGTCGGCTCGCGGACCAGCGTCCGGCGCCGCGCCTTCGAGCGGTTCGTCGTCAGCTATGACCTGTGGGAAGAAAAGTTCGCCGTCACCAATCTCCGCAAGCCCCGCGCCTCCGCGGCCGGGTTGACGGAACGGGAGGTGGAAACCTGGTGCCTGGACCGGATTTCGCTACCCGCCGTCCGCCTCTCCCGGGATGAGAAAGTCTGGGCTCGGCTGGAGATTCGCGCCGTTGACCCGCGGCAGGATGACGCGCTGTTCCGCTCCGAGGGCGTCAGCGTTACCGACCTGGTGGAGCTGATCAGCCGGCCCGGCCGCAGAGACGAACCACGATGGAGCTTCGAGTCGGGCGCCGTGTCCGCGGCCGGCCTTCTCCGGGAGGCGGGAAAGTGAGCCGTCTCAAGCGCCGCTTGATTCTCATCTTCGCTGCCGTCACGATCGTTCCGCTTTGCGCCACCTTATACCTCGCGCGCATCCTGCTCGACCGGACTTTCCACTACGCGGCGGGCGACCTGGACCGGGTCTCGCTGTCGCTCGAATCGGCCGCCCGGCAGTTGTATCTTCGCGAACGGGAAGAGCTCCGGCGCGACGCCGCGGCCGGCCGAACGCCGCCTGAGAAGTTCCCCGTGATCGAGAGCGCCCTCTGGCCGGCGGACGTGGTCGAGTTCTGGAACGGAGGCCAGCCGGAGCGCTTCGGGCTGGCGGGCGATGGCGGCTCGACCATCACGTTGCTGGTGCGGCGCGAAAACGAAGTGCTTCGCTTCGCCCGCCCGGCGCCCGGCGGCGTTCGCCTGGGCGACATTCAGAAGCAGCACGCCGAAGCCCGCCGCATCGTCGAACAGGGCCGGGCCCGCGACGTGCCGCGCGCCGTCTTTCTCTCGTTCATGATCCTGACCGCGGTGCCCTGGATGGTCGCTTTCGCCATCCTCGCCGCCTCCGTCCATCGCATTTCGAACGCGGCGATGCGCGCCTACGACAGAATGGCGGGAGAACTCCAGCAGAGCCGGGAACGGCTCCTGTTCCTGACCCGGCTCGAAAGCTGGCAGGCGCTGGCCCGCAAGACGGCGCACGAAGTGAAAAACTCGCTCACGCCGATCCGGCTCACGATGGAGGAACTGGCGGACCGCCATCCCGATCCGGAGAGCTTCGAACACCAGGCGGCCGGCATCATCGCCGACGAAGTGACGGGACTCGAGCGCCGCGTGCGCGCCTTCTCCGAGTTCGCCGCCGAGCCACCCGTGCGCCTCCGGACGCTGGACGCGGCCGAACTGCTCCGCGAGCGCGTCGCCTTTCTGCGCGCCGCGCACCCGGATGTCGAATACGACATCCGACAGGACTCCGCCGCCCGGGTGGTCGCCGACGAGGACCTCCTCCGGGCGGTCCTCACCAATCTTCTTGAAAACGCAGCGGAGGCGGCCGGGCCCAAGGGCCGCGTCCTGGCTCGAGCCGGCGGCGCGGGCCGGCACGTCGTCATCGATGTCCACGACTCGGGGCCGGGACTGAGCCCGCAGGCCGCCGAGACCCTGTTCGAGCCGGCCATCTCTTTCAAGAAGGGCGGAATGGGCCTCGGACTGTCCATCGCCCGCAAGAGCGCCGTGCTGTGCGGCGGCGACATCGTCACCGTGCACGGGGAACTGGGCGGCGCGGGATTCCGCGTCCTGCTTCCGGCCGGTTGAGCGCTATTCTGAAGACGGATGCCTAGTCCGGGCCGGGTCCTGATCGTCGATGACGAAGAGAACATCGGGCGCTCCCTGCGAATGATCCTCGAGCGCGAAGGCTACCAGGTATCGGTGGCCGGCTCGCTCGCCGCGTTCCGCTCTGCGCGCCCGGCCGCCGGCGCGTTCATCGTGGACGTGCGCCTTCCGGACGGCAGCGGCATCGAGATTCTGCGGGAAATCCGGCAGTCGGATCCCTCCGCGCCCGTGATCATGGTTTCCGGACAGGCGACGATCGGAGAAGCCGTGGAGGCGACCCGGCTCGGCGCGTTCGACTTTCTCGAAAAGCCCCTCAGCCGCGAACGTGTCCTGGTGGCGCTCAAGAATGCCCGGGAACAGCGTCTGCTGCGCGATGAGAACGCCCGACTGCGCGAACTGGTGGAGCCGTTGCGGATGATCGGCGCCAGTCCCGCGTGGCGCGAAACGCTTAGCCAGGCCACGCTCGGCGCCCGCTCGGACGCCCGGATTCTGCTGGTCGGCGAGTCCGGCACCGGCAAGGAAGTGCTGGCTGCGCACATTCACCGGTCGAGCCCGTTCGCCGACGGTCCGTTCGTCAAGGTCAACTGCGCCGCCATCCCGACGGAACTCCTCGAAAGCGAACTGTTCGGCCATGAAAAAGGAGCGTTCACCGGCGCTGCGCACGCCCGGCGCGGCCGGTTCGAACTGGCCGACGGAGGGACGTTGTTTCTCGACGAAGTCGGCGATCTGCCCATGGCCGCGCAGGCGAAGCTGCTGCGCGTCCTCCAGGAGGGCGAGTTTCACCGCGTCGGCGGCGAACAGCCGGTCCGGGTTTCGGTTCGGGTGATCTCGGCCACCAATCGCGACCTGCGCGTGCTGGTCTCGCGGCGCGCCTTCCGCGAGGATCTCTACTACCGGCTCAACGTCCTGCCCATCGCCGTGCCCCCGCTCCGCGAACGCCGCGAGGATATTGACGACCTTGCCGTCTACTTCCTCGAGGAATTCTGCCGCCGGAACAACTTCCGCCCGAAACGCTTCGTCGGCGGGGTGTTGTCCGTGCTCGGGCGGCACCACTGGCCCGGCAACATCCGCGAGTTGCGCAATACCGTCGAACGGATGGCAATCTTGTCGCCCGGCGAGGAGGTGGGGGAAGATGTGATTCCCCGCGAGATCACGGCCCCTGCCGGGCCGCGATCGTCAGTGCGGGAGGCCCGCTTCGCCGCCGAGCGGGAAACCATCCTTCATGCCCTCGACGCCTCGGACTGGAACATCTCGGCGGCCGCGCGCAGGCTCGGCATCGAGCGTACGAATCTTCACAAAAGGATCCGGGCGCTGGCCATCGAGCGGCACGCGCCGGCCACGCCGGCCGGGCCCGATCCGGAGTTGTAACGCTCTACAGAACGGCTTCGGACCAGCCTTCGAGCACCGCCTTCGCCTTCTGGCAGAACTGGTCCGCCATCGCGCCGTCAATCAGGCGGTGGTCGAAGGTAAGAGCCAGGTGCGCGACCGACCGGATCGCAATGGCGTCGCCTTCCACCACCACCGGGACTTTCTCGACCGCTCCCACGCCCAGGATCGCCACCTGCGGCTGATTGATCACCGGCGTGGCGAAGATGCTTCCGAAGCTGCCGAAGTTGGTTATCGAGAAGGTTCCACCCTGCACGTCCTCCGGCTTGAGTTGCTTGGAACGCGCCCGGTTGGCCAGGTCCACAATGGCGCGCTGGAGCCCGACCACGTTCTTCTCGTCGGCGTTCTTGATCACCGGCACGATCAGGCCGTTGCCGCCGTCGAGTGCGACGGCGATTCCGATGTTGATGTCGTTGTGGTAGATGACGCTTGTCCCCTCCACCGAGGCGTTCACCACCGGGTAGGCTCGCAGCGCTTCGGCGGCGGCGCGAACCACAAACGGCAGAAACGTCAATCCGAACCCGTACCGCTCCTGGAAGGCCGCCTTCGACTTCTCGCGCAGCTTCGCGATCTTCGTCATGTCGACCTTGTGCACCGTCGTCACGTGGGCCGACGTCCGCTTGGAGAAGATCATGTGTTCGGCGATCTTCTGGCGCATGGTGCTCATCGGCTCGACGCGCGTGCGCGGCGGCACGGCGGGCGCCACCGGAGGCGGCGCCGTTTCGGCGGTGGGACGCGCGCCGGCCGGCGGGGCTGTCGCAGCCGCGGGAGCAGGAGGTTGCTGCGCGGCCGGTGCGACAGGCGCGGCTGGCGGCGGCGAGGGAGGGGCTGGCGTCGCGCTCCGGGCGGCGATATAGGCCTCGACGTCCTGTTTCGTGATCCGTCCGCCTGCTCCCGTGCCGCGAACGAGGTTCAGGTCGACGTTGTGTTCCCGCGCCAGGCGCCGCACGAGCGGCGACAGCGGTCCCAGGTCTTCCCGTGCCGGCGTCGGCGCAGGTGCGGCAGGCGCCGGCGCCGCGGCCTCCGGCGGGGGTGGAGGCGCGGCAGGCGCCGGCGCTGCCATCGGCAAGGGGGCGGCGACAGGACCAACCTGTGCACGAACCGGTGCTGGGGGTGGTGGCGGAGCAGCACCGGCCTGTGTAGCAGGGGTCGCTGCAACAGCTTCCCCGCCTTCGGCTATTCTACCAACAACGGTGTTAATGGCAACTGTGGTTCCCTCGGCTACCAGGATCTCGGCCAGAACGCCGGAGGCCGGAGACGGAATTTCGGAATCCACCTTGTCGGTCGAAATCTCAAAAAGCGGCTCGTCCCGCTCCACCTTGTCTCCGGCTTTCTTCAGCCACTTCGTCAAGGTTCCTTCGACGATGCTTTCGCCCATCTGGGGCATTACGATGTCGGTCATGCGCTCCTCTTGTTTGCTGCCGGTTCAACGATCCGAAGTTGGAATTGGCGCTCGATCCGATCACGGAGGGCTGCGATCATCTCGCCGCGCGACGCCATCGAGCCCAGCTGGCGCAGCGACGTCACGGGTTTCGTCAGCCCGCATGGGACGATGTACCGGAAGTAGGAAAGGTCGGTGTCGATGTTCAGCGCGAAGCCGTGGGTGGTCACCCAGCGGCTGATGTGAACTCCGATGGCCGCCAGTTTCGCGCCGCCCACCCACACACCCGTACACCCCTCGACGCGCTCGCCCTTCAACCCGAAGCCGCTCAGCGCGCCGATGATCGCCTCCTCGATCCCGCGGACGTAGGCCGTCACGTCCCGCTTCCATTCGCGCAGATCGAAGATCGGATAGCCCACCAGCTGTCCCGGACCGTGGTAGGTGACGTCCCCGCCGCGATCCGTCTCCACCACCTCGATTCCGGCCCGCGCCATCACTTCCGGGGCCGCCAGGATGTTCTCCCGCCGAGCGTTCCGCCCGAGCGTGACCACGTGCGGATGCTCCGCCAGCAGCAGTTGATCCGGAATGAGGCCCTGCTTGCGCCGCGCCGCCAGGTCGTTCTGCACCCGCACCGCCTCGGTGAAGCCGATCCGGCCGAGATCCTGGATTTCGCAAATCCGGTCCTGCTGTTCAGGCATTGATGGCTTGACCATAAACAGCATTGAAGGCCTCGCCCACAGCTTCGTACAGCGTCGGGTGGGCATGAATCGTCGCGATCATGGTGTCCACCGTTGCCTCCGCCTCCATGGCCGCCACCGCCTCGGCGATCAGTTCGTAGCCGTGCGGGCCGATGATGTGAACGCCGAGGATTTCTCCGTATGCTTCGTCGCTGACCACTTTGACGAATCCATCGTGGCTGCCGAGGATCGACGCCTTGCTGTTGGCCAGGAAGGGAAACTTGCCCACCCGGACCTTGTACCCCTGGGCTCTGGCCTGGGCCTCCGTCAGGCCCACGCTGCCGATGCCCGGCTCGGTGTAGGTGGCGCCCGGAATCCGGTTCTTGTTCACCGGACGTACCGGCTTGCCCGCGATGTGAGCCACCGCCACCATGCCCTCCATCGTTGCGACGTGCGCCAGTTGCGGGGTGCCGGCGACAACGTCCCCGATGGCGTAGACCCCGGGCTCGGCGGTTTGCTGATTCTGGTTCACCTTGATGAATCCCCGGTCGGTCTCCACGCGGGTGTTTTCCAAGCCGACACGATCCGTATTCGGCCGGCGCCCCACCGCAACGAGAAGCTTCTCCGCTTCGATCACTTCCTGCTTGCCCGAGCCCAGCGTCACTTGCAGCGACACGCCGGCGGGCGTCTTCTGTACGTGCTCCACGCGGGCGCCCGTCTCGCATCGGATCCCCTGTTTCCGGAAACATCGTTCCAGTTCCTTGGAGACCTCCTCGTCCTCTACGGGAACCAGCCTCGGCAGCATCTCGAGCACTGTGCACTGGGAGCCAAACCGCTGGAAAATCGAAGCGAATTCGACGCCAACCGCGCCCGCCCCGATGATGGCGAGAGTCCGGGGAACCTGCGGCATTTGCAGGATCTCGACGTTGGTGAGAATCGTGTCGTCGGGCTGGAGACCCGGGAGCATGCGCGCCTCCGAGCCGGTGGCGATGATGATGTTCCGGGCCTCGACGGTTCGCACGCCCGAGTTCGAGGTTACATCCACGCGTCCGCCCCCTTTGAGGACGCCGTAGCCGGGGATCACCTCGACCTTGTTCTTCTTCATGAGGAACTCGACGCCCTTGGCATGCTTGCCCACAATCTTGTTCTTGCGATCGAGCGCCAACGGCAGGTCAAGCGACGCGTTCTGGCAATGGACTCCCTGTTCCTCGGGATGCTTGAAGTACTCCCACACTTCCGCCGTTTGCAGCAACGCCTTCGTCGGGATGCAGCCGACATGGAGGCAGGTTCCGCCGAGCTTGGGATCCTTTTCCACCAGAGCGGCTTTCAGGCCGTACTGTCCCGCTCGAACCGCCGCTGAATAACCGCCCGGGCCGCTGCCGATGATGAGAACGTCGTACATGGAATAACCATGATAGCGAAGAATCCCGTTTCAGCAGTTTCAAATCGCGCCGCAGCGGTCTCAAAACAGAACGACGCGTTTCGAAGCGGTGCTTACCCTCCCAGCAGATCCAGTGCGCCCTGCAGCTCGCTGCGGGTGTGGGCGTCGCCGGTGCGAGTGGCGGCCTCGATGCCGCGCCGGTACATTGCCTTGGCGGCCTCGACGCGGCCCAGCTTCTCGAGGGTTTGTCCGCCGTGAAAGTAGGCCGCCGTGTAATCCGGATCGCGGTCGAGGATCTCGTCGAAGACGGCCGCCGCCGCCTCGAGGTCGCCGCTGTTGAGCGTCTCCATGGCCAGCATATAGCGGAAGCGGGAGTTGCCGGGATCCTGCGCCAGTAGCGACCGGAGGGAATCGATTCGTGAACTCATAGTCAGGCTATCGGTGAGGTGATCACTATTTTCTCACCGTTGAACCTTGTGAAGCTCAGTCCTCCGAAGTCGTCGAGGTAGGTGGCGCGGAGGTCGCGGAGAACGTTGATCGCCACCTGCTCGCCGAGTTTCAGACCCTCGACCGCGTCGGTCCGCCAGTGGATTCCCGCGAAGTTTCGCCCCATGGCGATGTTGAAAGCCATCTTGTTCAACTCGCCCCCGACGGTGAGCGGCGCGCCGGTATACTTTTCCAGCCTCAGCCCGTCGGCGCTCGGCGTGACCGGGTCCGGCAGCACGAAGTCTTCCCGGAAGAACGCTTTGAGCATCGTCACGCAGGCGCCCGCCACGGTCGCGTGACCTGACGGATAAGCCGAGTGCGCCGGGCAACCCTCGGAGTAAGCCTGCGGCAGGAGGTACGTACCCCACTTCCGAAAGACGTTTTCAAGCCCCTGCGACTCCAGCACGTCGCTGTGGATGGGGTAAGCCTCGTTGCGCGTCGCAGTCTGAAACACGCGAGCCGCGAAAGCTTCCGGCCGCGCCCGGTGGTGGACAAACCACTTCTGGAACCAGGCTGCGTTGAAAGCGGGCTTGGCGCTCCGGGAGACGTATTCGAACCCGTCCGGCGGGCCGAAGTTGATGTAGGGTTCCTGCCCTTTCGAATACAGGTAGGGATTGTCGGCGGAGAAGGCGTCGGCGCCGAGGTTAAGCAGAATCCACAGGGCATGATAGTAGGGGGAAAAGGACCAGTCATCGTGGACGAACGTCGCCAGGTCCCGCCCGTTTCTCATGTACCGGAACACGTCCTGCCGCCGGTTTCCCGGACCTTTGCCCTCGCCGATCTGGATGCCAAACCAGTCGGTGAACGTCAGCATGAAATCGAGTTGGGGCGCGAACGCCGGAATCTTCTGCTCCACCGCTACGCCGCCCATCAGGAAGGGCTTGACGAGAAATTGGGAGACATACGGCCCGGCGAGGTCGCCGGGCGTCGGCCCGCGGAAAACTGTCTTCGGCGTGACGCGGCCGTTCTCCTTCGGCCCGCGGAAATCGCGCATTCGGGAGAGGTCCTGGCAGGCTGAAGCGATCAGCGTGTTCGACTCATACTCGGAGAACGGGATATCGCGGGCCAGCGCCTGCCAGTAGAGTTCCACCATTTCCCCCGCCTGTTGCGCGGAGTCGAATTTGGGCGCCGCCGGCATCGTGTACTGGGAAGGGTCGGCCCCCGCCAGTTGGAAGTTATAGGCGCCTGTGGGATTCTTGAGCCGCACGTTGCCGCCGCGGACAATCAGTTCAAAGTCCTCGTTGCGCCCGCTTTCGACGGCGCGCCGGAGGCTGCGATACGCCGTAGGGTCCACTTCTCCGTTGGGCCGGTGGAGCAGCGTTTTCGAAAAGCTGTTGATCTTGTTCGGATACAGATCCTCGTCCCCGTTGACCGGGTGTTCGACAGGCGGCAGATTCCGGTAGTAATCGGCGAGCCGGCTGCGGACGGCCTGCGCCCGCTCCATCCGCTGGTCCATCGGGGCGAGGGTGGCGGGGCCCTGGGCGGAAGCGGTCCTGGCCAGCGAGGCGGCGGACCCGAGGGCGAGAGTCGTGAAAAATTGACGTCGGCGGGCATCGAAGAATGAATCCATCGGAGACTCCCTTCTTTGGTACGAAAGTCCTGGTCAGCATCCTATTATGCCATTTTGGGATGAGAAAATCTGAAACAGTCCGTGTGGCTGTCCGTCCGGCTGGTCCGCTGAGTATCCCTGAATAAGCGCTTTACTCCCGAAAACTCCGGTCAGGACGGGCGATGAGTTGTTTGGGACGGTCACGACCGGTCCGAAAGCTCCCATGCGCCTATCCCGTTTGCGACGCCGGAGAGGAGCGACGCTCGTCGAAGTATCGCTTTCGCTCCTGCCGCTGATGGCGATGATGATCGGCATCATCGACCTCGCGGTCCCGATGTTCATCAAGAGCACGTTCACCCACGCCGTCCGCGAAGGGGTCCGCTACGGCATCACCTACCGGACCCAGAACGGCAAGACTCACAGTGAGTCGATCCGGTCGGTGGTCCAGGAGGCCAGCCTCGGCTTTCTCGCCGGAGACGAGGGCGCGTCCCGGATCGCCGTGCGGTTCTATACCCCTTCCGGGGTCGAGGCCACCGGCGCGGACCGAAACGCTGGCGGCAATATTGTCGAGGTCAGCATCACGGGCTACCAGTGGAACTGGATCGCGCCCTTGTGGCGCTCGGGCGTGCCCATCACCATCAATGCCGTCTCCTCGGACCGTCTCGAGGTGCTGCCTCGCGGCACGGCGCTGCCGAGCCCGTAGGCGCGGGAGGGGATCCACCATGACAACGGCACGGCAACGCCGGGGCGCCGCCATCATCGAGATGGCGCTGCTCGCCTTTCCGCTGATGATCCTGCTTTTCGGCATGAGCGTGGTCGGCTTGAACCTCGGCCGTCACCTGCACGTCGCCCAGATCTGCCGGGACGCGGGCAGCATGTACGTCCGCGGCGTCGACTTTTCGCAGGACTCCAACAAGGATATCCTGGTGCGCCTGGCGTATCCGCTCGGCCTCGAGCGGACCTCCGGCAACGGCGTCGTGATCCTTTCGAAGATCACCTTCATTCCTCAGGCCACCTGCACGGCCCTCGCCCTCAACCCCTGCAACGGGGACAAGCACGTCATCATGCAGCGGCTGGTGATCGGAAACGCCTCCCTCAAACAGAGCGAGATCGGCACGCCCTATGCGCCGCTGCTCGACGCCAAGGGTCTGGTGACGAACTTCATGTCGGAGCCCTCCGCCGTCGCCCACGTTCCCTTCATTTCGTTGAGCGCCGACGAGTACGCCTACGTGTCGGAAACCTACTTCCCCTCGCCCGACTTCGACCTTCTGGGATTCCAGACCGGATCGGGAAACTACGCCCGGGCCCTCTTCTGAGCGTGGACCGCATGATTCAATCCATCCACATACGCCGCCGGCGCTCCGGCGCGGTGATGCTGTTTTCGATTCTCTTTCTGAGTTTCGTGGTGGTGCCCGCCGTCGGCCTGGCCGTAGACGCCGGCGTCTGCTACGCTGTCAAGTCGCGCCTTCAGACCGCCGCCGACGGGGCGGCGCTGTCGGCTGCCCGCTCGCTCAGCCGCGGCGTCAGCCTCGCCTCCCAGCAGGAGGCGGCCGCGGCGACCGCCAGGAAATTCTTCGCGGCAAACATGCCCTCGGGCTGGCTGGGGGTCGCGATTACCGATCCCGTGGTGACGTTTCCTCCGGCGCCCCCCAAATCGACCATCGTCGAGGTCGCCGCCAGCGCCGCCGTACCCGCCTATTTCATGCGGATCCTCGGCATCGACAGCGTCACCGTCAACGCCAGCGCCGCCTCCACGCGCCGGGACGTCAACATCATCATGGTGCTCGACCGGTCGGGCTCTCTCGCCAATTCCGGGTCCTGCGACGAGTTGCGCGAGGCCGCCAAACAGTTCGTCAACCAGTTCGTCGACGGGCGCGACCGCGTGGGAATGATCACCTTCGGCACGACCTACCGTGTCGACTTCCCGATGGCCAGCGACTTCCGTTCCCGCACCGGCACGACGCTGCCGGCGATGATCGACGCCATCGGCTGTGTCGGCGGAACCAATTCGGCGGCCGCTTACTGGCTCGGATACCAGCAGCTTGTCGCGATCAACGAGCCCGGTACGCTCAACGTGATCCTGTTTTTCACCGACGGGAAGCCGAACACCCTCCACATGCCGGCCCTCGAGATCAAGAGCTCGAGCTCGTGCTCGAACAAGTCGGACCGCAACGGCGTTCTCGCCCCGGCTGGCTCACAGATTTGGGGAATCTTTCAGGCTGCCGAGACACAGGGGCCGCCGGCGCCCAATCCGGACTGGCGGATTCTGACCGGAACGCCGGGCAGCTCCAACTGCGCCTGGGCCAGCAGCTACTCGGCCGTCACCAGCGATGTCGTCGCTCTCACACGGGCCGGCGCCGCCAACGAGGTCGACGTCTACGGCAACGCCTTGACAGGTTACAAGAGCGTCTCCCGCGACGGCAGCAACCGGATCACGCTCAACGCCGCCAACGTGACCAACGCCGGCATCAACGCCCTGGTCAACGCGGCTGCCAACGCGCGGACCCACTCCGTCGCGCTCGGTCTCGATGTCGTCACGTTCGCCATCGGCCTGGGCGGCACCGGGGCGGCCGAGGACGATATGATGCGGCGCGTCGCCAACACCACCGACAGCGCCAGCTACAATTCGTCCCATCCGGCCGGTCTTTACATCTACGCCGAGGACAACTCGCAGCTTCAGCAGGCTTTCGCCCAGGTCGCCTCCGACGTCCTCCGCATTTCGAAGTAGGCCGGCCACGCCGGCTTAAGGAAGAATGTCGCGATGCCTGTTGGCCAGCTTCCGCGTCTTTTCCATGGCCCGCCCCAGCATCCCCGAAATGGTGCTCGGCTGCACCCCCATCCGGTCCGCCACTTCCTGGTACCGGAGGCCCGCCGCCCGAAGCCGCACGCATTCCAGTTCCCGCGGCGACAGCCTGCTTTTGACGTGCTCCACAAGGTCAGCCTGGCACAGGCGGCGTTCCGGGCTCTCGGCGGTTTGAACCAACGCCGCCTCGGGCGCGTTCATGTCGACTTTTTTTCTCTCCTGCTTGGCCGAGTCAAGCAGGTAGTTCCGCGCCACCCGGTACAGCCAGGAACCCGGATTCATCACGACGTTCCCGGACTGCCTCCATTGCAGGTACCGGACAAAGGCCTCCTGCACCGCCTCGGCCGCCTTGTCAGCCGAGTGCGTCATCGCGAAGGCGTAGCGGTAAATCGTCGCGGAGTGCTTTTCGTACAGCTCGGCGAGTTCCCGCCTCTGCCGGCATGCTTCGTCGATCGGGTCAGTTTCTTTCATCCGCGCCATGTCCGGCTCTCGTCTCGCAGGCGTCTATCGGGCGGGGTTTCGCCTTGCTCCACCTTCTAGGTTGTTTCGGCGGGGCGAGTCAGCAAACCTGCTGACATCAACAATCAAGGCCTCCGGCTCTACCCTTAGCCGCTTCGATCCAGCTCCGCTTCAGTACCCTCTCGAAATCGCCCTATTCATCATTTCGAGGCGATCAATTCCCCGGACAACACCGTCATACAAGTGAAATCGGAAAAGGAGACTGAACATGCGCCCCCTTTTGATCCAACGCTCTGGCATTGGAGTCTGCCCGCGCTCCCTTGTCCGCCGCGGGGCAGACCGACGCCGCGGCGCCACCTTCGTGGAAGTCTCCCTTTCCCTGCTGCCGCTGATGGCCCTGATGATCGGCATCATCGACCTGTCCATGCCCATGTTCCTCAAAAGCACCTTCACCAACGCGGTGCGCGAGGGAGTACGCTACGGCATCACCTACCAGACGATGACCGGCAAGACACACTCGGAGTCGATCAAGACCGTCGTCCAGAACTCGGCGCTGGGATTCCTCGCCGGGACATCCGGCCTGAACAAGATTCAGGTCAAGTTCTACTCGCCGGCCGGCGTCGAACAGACAGGCACGAACCGGAACGCGGGCGGCAACATCCTTGAAGTGAGTATTGTCGGCTACCAGTGGAGCTGGATCGCGCCGCTGTGGCGAACCTCGGTTCCGTTGACGGTCAACGCGGTGTCATCGGACCGGCTGGAGATGCTGCCGCGCGGCATGGCGCTACCGACGCCGTAAGGGGCGGCGCCGCGGGAATGGGACGCCAACAGGCATAAGAAGCAGAAAATAGAGGAGCCGTTTCGGAGGAAATTATGAGGTTTGCAAGAGCAAGACGCCGGAGGGGATCAGCGGTGGTGGAAATGGCGCTGATGAGCTGGCCGCTGTTGTTCATGTTGCTGGGGGTCAGCGTGGTCGGCTTCAACCTGGGAAGGAACATCCAGGTCTCTCAGATCTGCCGCGACGCGGGCAGCATGTATGTCCGCGGCGTCGACTTCTCCAAGGACTCCAACAAAGACATCCTTGTCCGCCTCTCCAATCCGATGGGCTTGCAGAAGACAGGCGGCAACGGCGTGGTCTACCTGTCCAAGATCACCTACATTTCCCAGTCCCGCTGCACCGCCCTCGGGCTGAACCCCTGCAACGCCAACCAGCATGTCATCATGCAGCGGCTGGTGATCGGCAACACCAGCCTCAAGTCCAGCGAGATCGGCACACCGAACTCGAATCTGATCGATTCGAAAGGGCTGGTGACGGACTACTACCGCGAACCCTCGGCCGTCGCCAACGTGCCGTTCATCTCGTTGGCCGACGGCGAGTTTGCCTACATCGCGGAAACGTACTTCCCCTCGCCCGACTTCGACCTTGTCGGCTACCGGGTGGGCACCGGAAACTACACGCGGTCTTTGTTCTAGGACGCGCCGGGACGAGCAAGGAGGAGATGAAATGCTAGCGAGATTGCAGAAGAACCGCCGTAAAGGCGCGGTCATGTTGTTTTCCGTCTTCATGATCGGATTTGTCGTCATTCCGGCCGTCGGACTCGCGGTCGACGTCGGCATCATCTATGCCGTAAAGTCCCGTCTTCAGACGGCCGTGGACGGCGCCGCCGTGTCCGCCGCCCGGTCGCTGAGCCGCGGCGTCAGCCTGTCCCAACAGCAGGGTTCAGCTTCGTCAACAGCGGTGAAGTTCTTCAATGCCAACATCCCCGCGGGCTGGATGGGGACCACCGTCCCGCCGCCCACGGTCACTTTCCCCGCCGCGCCGCCCCGTACGACGATCGTGGAGGTGACCTCAACTGTCACGGTGCCCACCTACTTCATGAAAGTCCTCAACGTGAACAGTGTGAACGTTACCGCCACGGCCGCTTCGACGCGCCGTGATGTCAACATCATCATGGTGCTCGACCGCTCCGGGTCGCTGGCCAACTCGAACTCGTGCGACGACCTTCGCGCCGCCGCCAAACAGTTTGTCGATCAGTTCGTCGACGGACGCGACCGCGTCGGCATGATCACTTTTGGAACCACCTACCGCGTCGATTTCGCCATGGCCAACGACTTCAAGTCGAGGTCGGGCGTGAACCTTCCGACGATGATCGACAACATCTCCTGCATCGGCGGCACCAACTCGGCGGCGGCCTACTGGCTGGGCTATCAGCAACTGGTTGCGATCAACGAACCCGGCACGCTCAACGTGATCCTGTTTTTCACGGACGGCAAACCGAACACGCTGCACATGCCGAACCTTCAGATCAAGTCAACCAGCTCCTGCTCGAACAAGTCCGACCGGAACGGCGTGCTGGCGCCCGCCGGGTCCCAGGTCTGGGGCATTTTTAAAGCGATTGAAAGCCAGCCTCCGCCCGCCCCCAACCCGGACTGGGTGATTCTGAGCGGCACGCCCGGAAGCAGCGGCTGCGCTTACGCGAGCAACTTCGCCAGCGTCACCAGCGACGTCGTCGCACTGACCAAGACGGGTTCGGCAAACGAAGTGGACGTCAACGGAAACAGCCTGACGGGCTACAAGACGCCGCTCTACCGGGACGGCAGCGGCCGGCTGGCTCTGGACGCCACAACGCTCACCAACGCCGGCATCAACGCCCTCGTGAACGCCGCCGACAACGCGCGTGCGAACTCGGTGAGCCTGGGACTGGACGTGGTCACGTTTGCTATCGGCTTGGGCGGGCCCGGCGCGGCGGAAGACGAGATGATGCGGCGCGTGGCCAACACCTACGACAGTCCCGCCTACAACTCCGCCCGCCCGGTTGGAACCTATGTCTACGCCGAAGACGCCTCTCAGCTTGACCAGGTGTTTTCGCAGGTCGCCTCCGACGTGCTCCGAATCTCGAAATAGCCTTCTTCTGGCAATGGACTGCTCCGGCGCCCGCCTTCGGGTCGGGCGCCGCTCTTTCCTTCTTCCAAGCCGCGCCCGCCGCACTGAACTATACCCGCTCGGCGAGCAGGGCTCCCCAGTGCCAGCCCGCGCCAAAGGCGGCAAAGCACACCGGAGAGGCGCTAAAGTCGGCCTCCGCCGCCGCGATAAGCAGGGAAGCCGACGACGTGTTGCCGTACCGGGCGATGTTGTTGAAAAACCGATCCGGGCTCACTCCCAGCGTCTTGGCGACGCGCAAGATCAGGTTCAGGTTCGCCTGGTGCATCACAAAGAGGCCGGTTTCGCCCGGAGTCCTTCCGTTGCGCGCAAGCAGGGCCGCGATCGCCGCCGGAACCCTGCGCGCGGCGTTCATGATCACCGCCATTCCCTCCATGGACAGGCCCGTCTCCCAGTCCAGGCGGAGAGAAGCCGCGCCCGAACCGTCCGACAGCAGCAGCGAGTCCACCACGCGAAGGGCGCCCTCCCCGGCCGAAATCAGGCACGCTCCCGCTCCGTCTCCGAACAGAATCCCGGTATTGGGGTCGAAGGGCGTACGCTTCACCACCGCCGACATCTTCTCGGCGGCGACCACCAGCACGTTTCCGTAATCCTCGGCGAGACGTGCCCCCAGAGCCATCCCGTACAGCGACCCCGCGCTGGCGATGGGAAGGTCCACGGCGGGCGTCGCGTCGAGCCCCAGTCCGAGTGCCACCGCTGACGCCGGTCCCGGAAAGCGCCGCTCCCCCGACCCGGAGGCGACCAGGATCAGGCCCAGTTCGGACGCAGCGAGACCGGCGCGCCGCAGACAATCGCTCGCCGCCGCCACGCCAAGATCCGCCACGGTCACCTCGTCGGATGCCCACCGCCGCTCGTCTATCCCCGACGCATTCCGGATCCACTCGGCCGGCTTGCCGGCCAGCGCCGCGAGGTCCTCATTGGTCACCACCCGCGGCGGGACGTAGCTTCCGAATGCGCGCAGGAAAGCCATAGCGTCAGGCGCGGTGGTCCTCGACGTAGGCGACCATCTTCTCGACCGTCTCGAACTTCCGCGGGGTCAGGTCGCCGTCCGGCGTCTTGAATCCGAACGCGTTCTCGAGTCCGGCCACCACGTCGGTCAGCCCGAACGAATCGAGGAAGCCCGAATCGAACAGGGACTCGTCGTCGGCGCCACTATATGTCTTGCTGGTGGCTGTGTTCAGGATCTCAATTACCTTGTCGCGTGTTGACACTGGCCGTCTCCGTTCTTACTCTCAGGAATCGCTCATACTGACCCATCAGGTCGCGATAGAGCGTCCTCCCGGTAAGCTGGTAGCCAGCGGGGGTGAGGTGAACGTGGTCGTATTGGGCCATGCCCGAGTACACCCAGTTTCGGATCGACCCCGGGCCTCCCATCCGGCTTCTCCAGTCCCAGAAGGCGCATCCGAACTCGGCCGCGACCTGTCTCTGCGCCTCGATCACAGCGGCGAGCGCGCCGGGGGAACGGACTCGGCAGTCCGGCGGCCCCACCAGGAGGATCGTGGCCGCCGGCGCCAGAGTCCGGAAAATACCCACCACCTTGCGCAGCTTCGAGAGGTAGTCCGCGTCGCTCCAATGGGGACTGGTCGCTTCGTTGGTTCCGTAGGCCAGCACGATCATCGCCGGGTCCCGCTTGGCGACATGCGTGGCCAGCAGTCTCGGGTCCCAGTCGAGGATCTGGGAAACCTGGGCTCCGTTGATGCCGAGCGTCTCCCAGGTAATCCCGGCCCGGTTCTGCACGATGGAGCCCAGGAGGCGCACGGGGGCGTTGCTTCGTGTCCGGAACAGGTAAAGCATCGGGCCCCGTCCGGTCGGCAGTTCAAGCGACGCCGGCCCCGTCTCGCCGTCAGTATCCACCGTGCCCTGGTGCTCACCGTTTAGATAGATATCAAACGAACCACCTCCCGGCTGGCGAAGGAACAGCAACTCGGCGTGGTCGCCTTCCACCGTCAGCGAGACCGATTCCCCCTCCCGCCGCGCCGTCAAGCTCACGCCTCCGAGTCCGTGAAGGCCGTCGCCGGCCCGCAGCGGCGTCCCTTCCGTCGTCCAGCGGCGGGAGTTCCAACTGCGCAGATCGAAGCGGCGGTAGCCGCGGAACGGACTGCCGGGCATCGCAAACCCCGGACCGCCGTTGCCGAACCGCTCCTGGAAGGCTTGCCGCAACGCGTGCGGCAGGTCGTCGGAGGCCGTGTGCGAATCCCCGTAATGCAACACGTGAATCGCCGGCGATTCCTCCTTGATCCGGTAGAGCCGCTCGAAGAAGGGAACCAGCGCGGCGGCGTTCTCGAACGTCTCCGGATAGGCGTCCATCGAGCCTGAGACCTGCTGAAAGGCTGCCTTGCGCACTTCGACCGAAGGGGGTGGAACCCAATAGCGCCGGGACGGCGCCTTCCGGGAGGTTTTCACCGTCCGGCTGCCCGACGCCTGCATTGTGTTGTTTGCGGGTGGCCGGGCAGACTTCACCGCCACTGTCCTGGCGGACTTCGCTGCCACCGTCCTGGCGGACTTCGCTGCCACCGTCCTGGCGGACTTCGCTGCCACCGTCCTGGCGGACTTGGCGGCGGGCTTGGCGGACTTCGGCGGCGCCGCCTTCGTCGACTTCGCGGAGAATGTCTTCGCCGCCGGCTTCTTCAGAGTCTGTTTGGGCGGTGGATCTGCCGGGCGCGCGGACAGCAATGCGAACAGGGCCAGGCCGCCCAAAGCGGCCGCTGCGGCGTTCATCGGGAGCGCACCGCCTTCCAGTGATCGTACCCTTCGAGAAGGGCCTGCTCCAGGTGCTTGCCGACCTTCGCCGCGCCTTGCGGCAGAGGATGCAGGAAATCGGCCGAGACCAGCCGGGGCTTGGCCTGATACCACTTGGCCATGGTTCCGGCGCCGCCCATCGCTTCGAACGTATTGAAGAAGGCGCAGTTGTTGGCAAGCGCGACCTTGCGCTGCGCTTCGACCAGACGCGGTAGAATCGGCGGGGTTACGATCGTCCCCGTCTTGTCTCGTTCGCCACGGTCCATGGGACTCATTACCAGGATAGACGTTTTCGGGAGCGCCTCACGGACCCGGACCAGCAGGGCCTCCAATTCCTTCGGGTATGTCGACTCGACATACCTGGCGAAAAAGGTTTCGTTCGACCCGTAGTTGATCACCACCAGGTCCGGATTCTGGTGCTGAAGCTGCTCGGTCCAGTTGGCCCTGTCAAAGAATCGCAGCGCCATCTGCACGGAGGCGCCGTTGAGTCCAAGCGAGTGGTAAATCAACCCGGGGCCTTTTTTCTCGAATACGACCCCGAAGACGCGCACCCGGCCGCCGACCGCGGTGACGGTCACCGAACGCGTGCCCGGCGGCAGCGGCGCTTCGGCGAATCCGCTGGCCTTCTCCTCCGCCGCGGTGGAGATCTCGGCGATCGGAACGTCCTCCGCGGTCACGCGCAGGCCCCCTCCGCCCGGCTGCTTGAGATACAGCACTTCCATCCGCGTGTGGCTGTCGTCGGGAAGTTCGATGGTTGCCGACGCTCCTGCCGCTCCCGTCGAACTGACTCCGCCCAGCCCGTGCAACCGGTCTTTCGCGCGGTGACCCTGGCTGGCCGGCTCGTCTTTCCACCCGCGCGACCGGATCTTGATCCCGCGGTGCCCGTACCAGGCCCAGGGTGGTGAGACCAGCACGAAGCCGTGCCCGCCGTCGCCAAACCGCCGCTGAAGCAGTTCGCGGACGTCCGCCGTGATCGAATCCGCCGTTGTCGGCGAATCGCCATAGTGCAGCACGCGCGTGATCGCGCCCGGTTCGCGCATTTCCGACCGCAGCAGGGCCTGGTAGAACGTGCGCAGGTTCCCGGCCGGATCCGCCAGCAGAGGGTGCTTTTCGGGAATCGTCGGCGCGCGGTCCTCCGGCTTCTCCGCTTCCGGCTCCGCCTTTTCCGGCTCGACCTTGGCCGGCTCCTGCTTCCTCCACCCCAGCCACTCACGGGTCCGGGGCAGCGCCAGCGAAAGCAGCGCCAGCAGGCCGATGGTGAGCAGGGTCTTGCGCGGCATGGCTCAAAACTTCTGATAGACGAAGGGCGCCGCGGCCGATCCGGCCACGGAGTGGATCGAGAAGAGGATCGCCAACAGGATCGCGGCCTGCACGGGCGCCGGTGCGCCCGAGAAAGCTTTCTGCGCGGCGGCATGAAGCGGAACATAGTGCAGCAGCACCGCCGCCGCCAGAACGGCCAGGAAGCCGGTTTCGACGTTGGCGAACCCCATCGTGAAACCCGAGATCTGGTTGAGCATCGTCAGCGCGCCGGCGGTTGTTTCCGAACGGAAGAAGATCCATCCGGCGAGCACCAGGTGAAACGTGCCGGCGGTCGCGGCCGTCCGCCCCAACAGCGAAGTCGACGCGGCCGTGCCTTTCCGCCGTGATTGCCAGTATCGGGTCGCCGCCAGGGCTGTGCCGTGCAGCAGGCCCCAGATCAGAAAGTTCCAGGAAAATCCGTGCCATAGCCCTCCCAGCGCCATCGTGATGACGAGTCCGAGATAGGGCATGTAAGAAGTGCGCTTTCCCGGCAGCGCATAGTAGAGATAGTCTCGGAGCCAGGTGGAAAAAGAGATATGCCAGCGCCGCCAGAACTCGGCGATGTTGCGCGCCGCGTACGGCTGCTGGAAGTTTGCCGGCAGTTGGATCCCGACCAGCAGGGCGCTGCCGAGCGCGATGTCGGTGTAACCGGAGAAATCGTAATAGAGCTGGAACGCGTAGCCGTACGCCGCCAGCAGATTCTCGCCGCCGGAGTACAGCGCCGGTGTGTCGAAGACACGATTGACCAGGTGTTCTCCGAGGTAGTCCGCAATCAGGAATTTCTTGGCGAATCCGAGCCCGATCAGAAACAGGGCCCGCGATCCTTCCGCCTCCTCAAGGTCTCTGGCCTTCAGCCATTGCGCCGCCAGTTTCGGCACGTTCGTGATCGGACCGGCCAGCAGCGTCGGGAAGAAAGTTACCGAGGTGGCGTGTCTCAGGAAGGAGTCGACCGGCCGGGCGTCGCCCCGGCAGACATCGATCGTGTAAGTCATGGCCTGAAACGCATAGAAAGACAGGCTCAACGCGAGGATCGGGTGCGGAACCTTGGTCAGCAGGATGAGCGACAGGTTCAGCGCCACGCTGACTCCCGCGAGGAACCGTTTTTGCCGGTGCGGCGCCTCCGGAATCTGGCGCGCGATCGAAAAGTCCGCGAAGGCAACCGCGGGAAGCAGAAACGCGTAGAGCGGATGCTGCCACACGAGAAAAGCACAGTTCGCCCCCAGAATGGCCAACAAGCCCACGCCCCGACGGCGCGCCGCCCAATAGAGCAACGCCGCGGCCAGCAGAAAACACAGATACTCCGCCGACGTAACCGACATCAAAAAAAGGAGGCCACCACGCCCCTGCGCTCTAATATACATTACTTCTCCGCCGTGGCCTACAATTTCTTGCTTGAATTTTTGCGACGGGAAGCGGAATGCGGAACCCAACGGCTGACAGGCCCCGCGCCTGGCCGGCCGATTCCGGCCGTTGCCGGTGGATATAATCGCCAGAGATGTTCCGCTTCACGATTCCCGCCGCGATGGCCGCCGCTTCCGCCTTCGCGCAGACGGATCCGGCCGTGTTCTTTGAATCACGGATCCGGCCCCTGCTGGCGGAACGATGTTACTCCTGCCACAGCTCCCGCGCGAAAGTTCCTTTCGCCGGCCTCCGACTGGACTCCCGCGAGGGAGTGCTGAAGGGAGGCGACCACGGTCCGGCGGTCATCCCGGGGAAGCCCGAGGCCAGCCTCCTTATCAAGGCCGTGCGCTATCAGTCCCCCCAGATGCCTCCCGGCGGCAGGCTTCCGGCCGGCGAGGTGGAGGCGCTTGAAACGTGGGTCGCCATGGGCGCGCCGTGGCCCGGGGAGAAACCTTCCGAGGCCGCCCATACCGAGTCTGCCCGGGCCCTTCACTGGGCTTTCCGTCCCCTCGTCCGCGACTTTCCCGCCGGGGCTTCGATCGATTTCTTCCTGCGCCGCCGCCTGGCCCGGGAGGGTCTTGCTTTCTCTCCGCGCGCCGGGGCCGCCACACTGCGCAGGCGGCTCTCCTATGCGCTGACTGGACTGCCGCCGGCCGCTGCCGGAGTCCGTCCCGAGGAGACCTACGAACAGACCGTCGACCGGCTGCTCGCCTCGCCCCACTTCGGGGAACGCTGGGCACGGCACTGGCTTGATCTGGCGCGGTTCTCCGACGCGGGCTTCAACAATATCCGTTTCGCCTACGCTTACACCTACCGCGACTGGGTGATCTCCGCCTTCAATCGGGATCTGCCCTACGACCGCTTCGTCCTCCTGCAACTGGCGGCGGACCAGGCCGACCCGGCCGAATCGGCCGCGCTCGGTTTCCTCACGCTCGGCTTCGATCCGCACCGCCCCAACGGCATTCCGGAGAAAGTGGACGACCGCGTCGATGTCGTCACCCGGACGTTCCTCGGGCTCACCGTCTCCTGCGCCCGCTGCCACGATCACAAGTATGATCCGGTTCCCACCCGCGACTACTACTCGCTGTACGGGGTTTTCCTGAACACACGCGAGCTGCGCGAGCCCGTGCCGCTGGCCGGGCCCGGAAACTCTCCGCTCGACCTGTTTTACCGGTCGCGCACCCGCGACCGTCTGCGCCAGCTCGATGACTACCGGCAGGCGCGCCTGGCCGAACACCGGGACGAGGCGCGGAAGCCGGAAGTGGCCGCGCGCTACATCGCGGCCGCCCGCGAGGGCCGTGACCTGACGCCTCCGCAACTGGACAACCTCTCGCGCGAACGAAACCTGAACTCCTACCTGCTCCGGCGTTGGCAGGCTTTCCTCCTCTCACCGGCCTCCCGCGATTTCGATCCGGCGCATCCGGAGCGGATCTTCGGAAGCCCCGCGGATCCCACCGCCATCCCGATCGAGGACTTCGCTCAGGTCCAGACCGAGGGCGACTACAACACGACAAACAACATCCTGTGGGAGTACAAGCGCGTCCTGGCTGACTACGCATGGCGCTGCTCTCCTCCGCACGCCATGGCCGCCGCCGACGCGCCGCGCCTGCTGCCCGCCCATGTGCTGATCCGGGGCAACGCGAACGATCCCGGCCCGGAAGCGCCCCGGCGCTTCCTTTCCGCGCTCGACCCCGCGCAAAAGCCCTTCATGACCGGTTCGGGGCGCCTCGACCTGGCCCGGGCCCTGGTAGCCCCGGACAATCCCCTCACCGCCCGCGTCTGGGTCAACCGCGTGTGGATGCACCTTTTCGGCGAAGGCATTGTCCGTACCCCGAGCGACTTCGGCGCTCGCGGCGAAGCGCCGTCCCACCCCGAACTGCTGGACTGGCTGGCGGTCTCGCTCGTCCGTGACGGCTGGTCCACCAAAAAACTCATCCGGCGCATCGTTTTGTCGGAAGCCTTCCGCCAGTCGAGCGCGGCCAATCCGGCGGCCATCGTCAAGGATCCGGACAACCGGCTGCTATGGCGGTTCAGCCGCCGCCGGCTGGATTTCGAATCGCTGCGCGACTCCCTGCTCGCCGCCTCCGGCCGGCTTGTGCGCGGCATCGGCGGCCCGTCGTTCTCGCTCCAGGCGATTCCCGCCGATCCGCGGCGGACGCTCTACGCCTTTGTCGAGCGGGAGCGCGCCCAGGCGCTCCTGAAGAGCTTCAACTGCGCCGACCCCGAGCAACACACCCCGCAGCGCCATCCGACCACAGTCCCCCAACAGGCGCTGTTTCTGATGAACAGCCCGTTCGTGGCCGAGCAGGCGCGGGCGTTGGCCGAACGGTCCGCGGACCTGGACGCCCTCTACCGGAACGCGCTCGATCGCGAGCCATCCGCGTCCGAGCGGCACGCCGCCCGGGAGTTTCTGGCCCACGCGGCCACCCTGCCGGAACCCGCGGCGGACTCGCCCTGGCGCTACGGGACGGCGCGGGTCGATCCCGCCACAGGCCGCGTCACGGACTTCTCGCCGTTTCGCTACTTTGCCGATCCCGCCTGGCAGAACTCGTCCCTGCGCCCGGACCGCGAATCCGGAGCGGCGCACCTGACGGCGAACGGCGGCGCTCCCGGCGACGACCTCAACCACGCCGTCGTGCGCCGCTGGGTTGCTCCGGAATCGGGACGCGTCCGGATTCGCGGCACGCTCGCGCTGCCCCTGGACCAGTTCGAGCAGCGTTTCGGTTTCACCAACGGAATACGCGGCTGGGTCGTGTCGAGCCGCGCCGGGCTGCTCGGAAGCTGGAAGCTCGAATGGCGCCCTCCCGAAGGTGAAACGGACTTCGGGAAGGACCGAACGCGCCGGGCGGAGACCAACTTCGAGGCCGTCGACGTGGTCGCCGGTGATACGATCGATTTCGCCGTCGACTCGCTCGACGACTACGAGTCGGACGACTTCACCTGGGCCCCGGTGGTTGAACTCGGGTCGCAGAAGCGCTGGAGCGCGGCCGCCGATTTTCGCGGCCCGGCGGCGCGGCCGCTGAGCCCGTGGGAGCAGTTGGCCCAGGTCCTGCTGCTCACAAACGAGTTTGCTTTCGTCGATTGAGTCAGAATGGAGACACAGACGGGAGACGCAGAATGAAGACAATGACCCGCCGCGAACTTCTCCGCCGTTCCGGACTCGGACTGGGCTCGCTCGGGCTTGCCGCGATGCTGCACGCCTCCTCCGCCGCGAATCCGCTCGCGCCGCGCCAGCCACCGCTGGCTCCCCGGGCGCGGCGCGTGATCCACATCTTTCTCAACGGCGGACCCTCGCAGGTCGACACCTTCGACCCCAAGCCGATGCTGGCCCGCTACGCCGGCCGGGAGATTCCGGTTCACCTGAGGACGGAACGCAAGACCGGCGCCGCCTTTCCTTCCCCGTTCGCCTTCCGCAGGCACGGCGCCAGCGGCATCGAGATCAGCGAGATCTTTCCTCGCCTGGCCGGCCACGCCGACGACCTTTGCGTGGTCCGGTCGATGCACACCAACATCCCCAACCACGAGCCGTCCTTGATGATGATGAACTGCGGCTCCGAGCTGCTGGTGCGGCCGAGCGTCGGTTCCTGGGTGACCTACGGGCTTGGCACGGAAAACCAGAATCTTCCCGGCTTCATCGCCTTGTGCGCCGGGGGCCTGCCGACCCGGGGAACATTCAACTGGAGGAACGCCTTCCTGCCAGGCGCCTTTCAGGGCACCCACGTCGACACCAGGGAAACGGACATCGACCGCCTGATCGCCAACATCCGCGGGCCGCACGTCTCCCGCGAGCAGCAGCGCCGGCAGCTCGACCTTCTGGGCCGGCTCAACGCGGACTACGCGCGGGGCAGGGAGGAGGACGCGATGCTCGACGCCCGCATCCAGTCGTTCGAGCTCGCCTATCGCATGCAGATGGAAGCCGCGGACGCCTTCGACATCTCGCGCGAGCCGCTGGTGGTTCGCGAGGCCTACGGCGGAACGCTGCACGGCCGGCAGATGCTCATCGCCCGCCGGCTGCTTGAAAAGGGCGTGCGCTTCGTCCAGGTCTGGCACGGGGCCGGCCAGCCCTGGGATTCCCACAGCGAGATCGAGGCCAACCACTCCCGGCTCGCCCGCGAATGCGACCAGCCCATCGCCGCGCTCCTGTCGGATCTCAAGCAGCGCGGCATGTTCGACGACACGGTTGTGCTCATCGGCGGCGAATTCGGCCGCACGCCCACAGTCGAGCTGGCCGCTTTCGGCTCGAACCTCGGCGCCAACGGCCGCGACCACAACTCCTACGGCTTCACGGTCGTTCTCGCCGGCGGCGGATTCCGGCGCGGCTACGTCCACGGCGCCACCGACGATTTCGGATTCCGCGCCGAGCAGCAGCGGGTCCACGTTCATGATCTGCACGCGACGCTGCTTTACGCCCTCGGGCTCGACCACGAGAAGCTGACCTACCGCCACGCCGGCCGCGACTTCCGTCTCACCGACGTTCATGGCGCCGTGGTGAAAGAGCTGCTGGCCTGATCCGCCTCAGCCGGCCTGCCGCGGCGCTGCCCGGCCTTCGCCGACCTGCTGCCGCCACATCGCGTAATAGAGCCCCTTGTTGGCGAGCAGTTCCTCGTGGCGGCCGCTCTCGATGATCCGGCCCCGCTCGAGCACGTGAATGCGGTCAGCGTGCAGGACCGTCGACAGCCGGTGGGCGATCAGGCACGTGATGGCGTCCCGCCGTGCGGCCACGTCGCGAATCGTCTGGCTCACCTCCTCCTCGGTCAGCGAATCCAGCGCCGACGTCGCTTCGTCGAAGACGAGCAGCTGCGGCCGCCGCAGCAGGGCCCGCGCGATGGAAAGTCGCTGTCTTTCGCCTCCCGAGATCTTCATTCCTCCCTCGCCGATCAGCGTGTCGAGCCCCTGGCCGCCGCGCTCGAGCAGGGTGAGCGCCGAGGCCTGCCGGAGCGCCTCCAGGCACTCGGCGTCGGTGGCGTCCGGACGCACAAACAGGAGATTCTCCCGGATCGTACCGGAGAACAGCTGCGCCTCCTGGGTGACGAATCCGATCCGTTCGCGAAGCTCGCCGATCGCGACGCTGTCCTCCGGGATCCCGTTGTAGTAGATGTGCCCGGACAGCGGCCGGTACAACCCGACCAGCAGCTTGACGAGCGTCGTCTTCCCCGACCCGGACGGGCCGACGAAAGCGACCGTCTGCCCCCGCCTGACCTCGAAGGACACCTCGCGCAGCGCCGGCGCCGCCGCCGTGGCGTGCTGAAACGTCACCGCCTCGAAGCGCAACGTCTCGAGCGGGCCCGCCGGCCGCGGGTCGGCCGGCCGCGGCTCGGGATCCATCGCCAGGATCGCCGCGAACTGGCCGAGCGAAACCTCCGTTTCGCGCCAGATGTTGATCACGTTGCCGAGTTCCTGAAGCGGCCCGAAGATGAAGAACGAATAGATGAACAGCGAGAAGAACTGGCCGACCGTGATGCGCTGCGTGAAGATCAGGTAGAGCATCAGAAACAGGATCGAGGTCCGCAGCAGGTTTACGAACGTGCCTTGCACGAAGCTCAGGCTTCGCAGATAGCGCACCTTCTTCAACTCCAGCCGGAGGATCTTCTCCGTCGTCGCGTTGAGGCGGCTGATCTCCTGGCTGGCGAGTCCAAGACTTTTCACCAGTTCGATGTTCCGCAGCGATTCCGTCGTCGCGCCCGCCAGGGCCGTGGTCTCCTTGACGATCTGCGTCTGAACGGTCTTGATCTTCCGGCTCAGCAGCGAACTCAGGCCCCCGAGCAAAGGGGCCGTCAGCAGGTAGGCCGGGGCCACCGACCAGTGCACGTTCCAGGAGTAGATCATCACGAACGCCAGCCCGACGGCGGTCGTGAAGACCATGTTCACCAGCGAAGCGATGAACTTCTCCGTATCCGCGCGCACCTTCTGGAGTTTGCCCAGAGTCTCGCCGCTCCGCTGGTCCTCGAACCGGGCGTACGGCAGTTCGAGCGAATGGCGGATCCCGTCGGCGTAGATCCGCGCTCCCACCTGCTGCGTGATCAGGTTGACGCAGTAGTCCTGAAAGTTCTTGGCCACGCGCGAAACGAACGCCACGCCGACCGCGGCGGCCAGCAGTAGGCCGGCGCCGCGGAGAAACTCCGCCTGGGTGTAGTCGTGGTACCGCGTTGCGTAGGAGTCGATGATATGGCGGAAGATCGCCGGATCGAGAAGCGAGAAAATCTGGTTGACCGCGGCGAGAACAAGGGCGGTGAGGGCGAGCTTCCAGTGCGGGCGCAGGTAGCGCCAGAGAATGCGCATGGCGGCTCAGGGCGCCGGAATGCCGAGGTCCGGCGATCCGAGCGGCGACATGACGGCGTTCGGGGCGTGGCGCCGGATGGTCTCGAGCGCGATCGCGGCGCGGCGGACGCGCTCGCGCGAGAGGGCAAGCGCGGTGTTGTCGAGATGCGTCCCGCAGGGGTAGATATCCGGCGAGTTGCGAAGGCCGAACTTGAGGTAGATCGGGGAAGCCACGCGGATGAACTCCGGGATCTCGAAGTAGCGGAGGAATCCCCCAATGTTGTCCGGCGCCTCTACATAGAAGTCGATGGGAACGCGGATGGCGGCCCGGATGGAGGCGATCTGGGGAATGGTGAGGTCCGACGGGATGTTGATGGTGTTCGCTCCCAGGTCTTCGAGCAGCTTCGCCGACGCCGGGTTGCACGGCGCCATCATCACGGAGGTCTTGATGATGAGGTCCCTCGGCAATTCCCCCGTCTCGCGCATCTTGCCGATCACCTGGAGCGAGCCGATGTCGGAAACCAGCACGCTCCGCAGCCCGAGTTCGACTCCCCGGCGCACGTCCTCGAGGGCGAACCGGAGCTGGTCGGCTCCACGAAGCGACAGTCCGAGCACCCGGCCTGCCGTGGAGAAGACCTGGGCGCCGATGTCGAAGGTCGCTCGCGGGCCGATGAACAGGTTCACTTCCATCTTCTCGCGCCGTCCGGTGTCCAGCATTTCCCGGATCTCGCCGTCCGTCATCAGCATGATCCCGGAGCCCTGCGAAACCCGGTGCACGGGGACCGAGCGTTTGGCGGCCTCGTCGATGACGGCCGCCAGGGCTCGCGGGCCCTCCGTGGAGGGAATCTCGATCCGGTACTGGCCGCCGTCGGGAAACCGCAGCGGCGAGGTGGGGGCGTCGGCGGGATCCGCGCCCGGCAGGCCGAGCAGGTCCAGGGCTTTCTTTCCTAGTTCCATGGTTCGTGATCCTCTTCGATGGTGTAGCCCTGCGTCGCGATGCTGGCCGGCAGGATCTCCGAGGCGCGCCCGTGATGCGCGAAAATCTGCCGCACGTGCTCGCACACCTCTTCGCAGCCGCGCTCGTAGAAGACGAGAACCGAAGGGCCGGCTCCGCTCAGTGAGCATCCGAGCAGGCCCGGGGCTCGCAGGCGGAGTATCTGCTCGAGCCCGGGAATCAGCCGGGCCCGATAGGGTTGATGCATCCGGTCCTCGAGCGCGGCGGGAAAGGCCGACGTGGCGCCGGTGGTCAGCGCGGCGATCAGCAGAGCCGAACGCTGAACGTTGAACACCGTGTCGGCCCGGGAATAGCTTTCCGGCAGCACCGCCCGGGCCTCTGCCGTCGGCAGGGGAAAGTCGGGAACCACTACGGCCACCTGGTAGCGCTCGTGCATGGTCAGCCGGACCGCCCGCGCCACTCCCGTCGAGTCGAACGCCGTGGCGACGATGGAGCCGAGCACGCACGCGGCGACGTTGTCCGGATGCCCCTCGATCCGCGCCGCTTCGTCGAGAATGCGCGGCGCCTTCCAGTTGAGGCCGAGCAGCTTGTCGGCGATCACCACGCCGGCCGTCAGAGCCGCGGCCGACGATCCCAGGCCCTTGCCGAGCGGAATCCCGTTGTCGATCTCAAGTTCAACCGGCGGCAGCGGCGCATTGTGCGCCGCCGCCATCCGCAGGGCCGTCCTCCAGATCAGGTTGTCCGGACCGGTGGCGATCGCGGAGGCGTCGCGTCCGGTGACGCGGATCCGCAGCGCCTCCGACACCCGGAAACGCCCCGTCAGGTAGATGCCCAGAGCCAGTCCCAGTGCGTCAAAACCGGGGCCGAGATTCGCGCTGGTGGCCGGCACACGAAGCCGCCAGGCCCGCGCCGTCATCCCAGCGTGACCTTCTGGCCCTCGCGGCACGAACGGTACACCGCCTGCACAAACTCGAGCGCGCGGTATCCTTCTTCACCGGAAACCAGAGGCTGTGTTCCGGTTTCGATCGCCCGGCCGAAATCGAGGAACTGGCGTTCGAGCGGCGTGACCGGGATCGCCATCGGGTCGGACGCGCCCGACTTCACGATCTGCTCCACAGGAGCGGGATCGCCGGAGTCGTTCTCGACGTCCCAGGCCGTCAGCTTGTCGCCGGTCAGGACCGCGGTGCCTTTCGTCCCGTGGATCTCGATGCGCTCGGAGTAGCCGGGCCAGAACGCGGTGGAAGCCTGGATGACGCCCTGGGCGCCATTTTCATAGCGGAAGATCGCGGTCACCACGTCCTCCGACTGGATCTTGTGCAGCGCCCCCAGCTGCCAGTAGCCGAACACTTCCTTGACCCGTCCGACCA